>Ga0307509_10005289_pt1 | contig 18059 bp, 23 predicted proteins | sample 10_EM_MG_FD_202245 | JGI IMG/M metagenome (GOLD analysis project Ga0307509, IMG submission 202245) | Populus trichocarpa ectomycorrhiza microbial communities from riparian zone in the Pacific Northwest, United States - 10_EM | ecosystem: Host-associated > Plants > Roots > Unclassified | place...
GAGGGTAAGTTTCATATTTAGTGCCCTGCTTCCCGCAGATGATCCATCCTATGAGTTTGGCGTCCCGGAGTATCATCCTCACATTTTCAGATCATATTACCAGGTGTTCTCTTAAACACGGTTATTACTATTCGGCCGGAGTCAGGATGGTTCCAGATAATCCTTCACCAGGGTAGCCGCAATTCACACCCTAAATTTTTCATCACTGATGTTGTCTTAGCATAGATGGCTCCGAGCCTGAGGACGTCTCAATTTTTTTTTCTGGACAGCGAGGAGGAGCAGTGTTGTCTCACCCGGTGCAGGCCCATCGTGCACGGGATTCTTTTGGTGGCGAATGTATGATAACGAATATCGACCGCTGGTTCACCTTCGTCGAGCAACTTGGAACAGTAATCAAGCGCATGGAAGATTTTGTTCCAGTCACCGGCTGTGATCGCACGAGATGGTGGACTAATTTTGCTTTTTCGGAAGACCAAATTGATGCAAGGGCGTCATTCGAAGCAAATGTTCATCAACGTCATGATACCTGCGTCGACATTGAATTCTTACCTGGGCGTGTTATAGGCGGGGCGTTGGTCCAGGGACCTTAAGAGGCGGTGCGTTTCCAAGGGTCATGAATCTGAGAGAAATTTGGCATGACCTCCGCTGTTAGAACTTACTCGAAAATCAATGCATGTCCATCCCAAGGTTCCATGTTGCCCGTGTCCTCAAGATATTCCCTAGGCATCTAAAAAGATATAGACCCCCTGGTAACTATGATTGGTTATTCCGAGTACGTCGAATGCGGGAGTAAGTGTACGAACATACCGGGCATGCCAAGGTCAATGCAAAGGACACAAGTGCTGAGAATGCGGGATGAAAGAAACCGAATGCGGGTCATACGAGAGAGGGGCACGACGATGGAAGGACAGCACAACGGCCCGAGATCTGAGGAAGGCCGGAACCTGAGTCTAAGAGCAATGGGAATACAACGACTCTGCAACGCCATGTCCCTCAGCTTCTCTATTCTGGTATACAGTACTTCTGTATCATGGTGGCTCCGCTCAACGTTTTTTTTTCAACTCTGCTTGAGGAAAGGCCCAGGTGCCAGCATGGTCACACGAGCAACCTTAGACCGCAAGTTGTGAAGAACTTACACATCACCATCGCTTACCGGGGCTCGGGTATGTCAAAAGTGTACGCGAACATTAGGCTCGTGGATACAAGGAACACGAAATTCGAATGTGATTCAACGTAGTAGGATACATGGTGGCGATCCTCTGCCAACTTGGGAACGTATTCGCCAGGCCAGACATATCTTTCAGGGGGAATCCTCATAATAATAATGCCGCCTACACCGAGGGCTGTGTCCGAATAACAAGAATAAGTAAACTTCTACTAGTAGAAGTTGGGATGCAGCGCGACGTAGTACGACCTCCATCCCGGGCGTCGATAAATGTCCGGTAGTCCTCGATCATCTAGTGAAGTTGTTGACTGTGTTAGAATCCTGACGGAGGTGCCCCAAGGTGGACAAGTACCCAGGCCAAACCCTAGGTTCGTCAGGAGCCTGGGACATCCGCGCATCCTAATGCCACCAGTGCCCAGGCTCACCAAGCCTTGTCAAAATAACTAGCGAGGTTGGATATCTTACAGCACGTCCTTGATCCCATCTGACCCCACAACGAGCGGTCTTTCAGCCAAAACGTGGTCCTTCTGACCCTCATGAAAGTACATGCGAAGATGGACGCGGTTGTCGGAAACTAGAGGGTAAGTACCGAGAGCAAAGAGGTGGGCCATATCACAGCACCCATATCACTATAGAGTTGTGTTGATGGCGGCGCACTCTTTGGGCATGTGAGCACACGTCTCACATTGGTCAGTGCTCCGGATAGAACATCCGAGTTAGCGACAGATCCTTCGTATGCTCTGCCTTCACTCCCACACCGATGATTATTAGACCACAAGGAGTCGCTGTTGAGTGATCGAGCACAGGATACAGCTGGCTTGAACCTGCCACGTGAATTCATGCCATGTTGATAAAGTTCTATGGGTTTACAATGACGAATCGATAAATGTATAGCACAATGCGAAGACGGTCCGATGCTACTTTTATAGCCTCTGGATGACGAGTGCCGAAGAGGCGCCGCCCTAAAATCTCGAAGTAAGTTTTTGAGCACGATCAGGGGAAGCCCAGAACGAACCCCATTGCATATACCGGCAGCGCCGTACTCGCCGGCCTTAAGTGTGTGCACCAAGGAGACAATGATGCGGGAACCTGAGTTGCCGATAGCATGACCGAGGGCAACGGCGCCACTGCACAAGCACATTGCATTAGGATCTAGATGCATGGGCTAGAAAAGAGTACTGGCGCACCCATTGACGTTGATTTTCGAAGGATCAACCCCAAGAACCTTCTCAACGATGCGGACAACGACAGAGAAGGCCTCATTGACCTCCCATGCGGCGATGTCTGCTGGCTTCAAACCTGCCTTCTCCAGAGCAATAGGAAGTGCGACGGTGGGGGCCTCAGGGAAGTATCTTGGCTCCACACCAGCGTCGGCATATGCTATATACACGTCAACACATCGAATATCAAGCCAACCTGCGCGGGCTACTCACAGATGACCTTGGCCAAGGGCTTGACACCAAGCTCTTTCGCTTTCTCCGCAGACATCAGAATGAGAGCCGAAGCGCCATCATTGATGCTGGATGAGTTAGCGGCTGTGATACAACCGCCTTGCTTGAATGCAGACTTGAGTGTTGGAATTTTCTCGTAGATGACCCTCTTGTATTCTTCGTCTTCTTTCACCACCGTGTCACCCTTCTTGCCCTTGATGACGACGGGAACCACCTCAGCGTCAAATGCACCCTCCTTCCATGCGCGTTCCGCGCGCTTGTACGACTCGATGGCGTGTGCATCAAGAGACTCGCGGGTGATTCCGTACTTCTCAGCGCAGAGCTCGGCGCAGTTGCCCATGGCGACCTTGTCGAACGCATCGAGGAGACCGTCATTCTCTAGCGCGTCTTTGGCCTCAAGTTTACCAAAGTTGGGGTTCTGTCGGGGGATGAGGAAACTGGCATGTAATTGCATGAGCTGTCACTCCGTGGCGAGCTCACAACCGGAGCGACTCACGGAGCATTGCTCATGCTCTCCATACCACCGGCAGCGACCACACTTCTGTAGCCCGAGGCAATAGATTGAGATGCGAGCATGATGGTCTTGAGTCCGCTCGCGCAGACCTTGTTGATGGTAGTCGCATCAGAATTGACCGACAAGCCTGCACCCAGGGCAACTTGTCGTGCAGGGGACTGGCCGACGCCAGCCTGCACGACATTGCCAAAGTAGATCTCCTCTACGGATGTGGGTTCAACTTTGGACTGCTCGAGGGCGCGCTTGAGGGCGACGACGCCGAGTTCGGGTGCGGTGAGGGACTTGAGGGCACCATTGAAGGAGCCGACAGGGGTGCGGGCAGCGGCAACAATGACAACTTCGTGTGGGCCGTTATAAGACTGATTTATGGATCGTCAGGAAACTGTGATGAAGGAAGGAGTGTGGACAAGCGTACCATTGAGCGGGTGGTGAGGGGGAACAGGCGAGAGGAGAAAGTAGGGCGAGCGATTGAGGATAGACGAGAAAGGTACATCGTGTTCGGGGACCTTTTTATGTGCAACAGTCATCAGCCCGAAATGCGACCATCCCGGATATGAACCAATCGCATCAGAGGCGAGTCCGGCTGTGAATCGTACGACGGACCGAATGTAACTTACCCAACTGACAAACGCTGCCGATTAATCTGGAACGAGCCTCAAGACTGTCTGTCAGTGTCGGTGTCGAACCACTTTGCGTCAATCGGATGCAATCCCGCTTTTTATATAGTGATGGCTAGCTGGCAGTGTCTAAGATCCGACAAGTTTATCACGGGATATTCACAACTGGACAATGTTCCCCAGCATCATGAACCACGTCTCCAGCAAGTTTAACCACTTGTCGTCAACACCTTCAAGCATCCCCTCGGCGCTCTTTTCTCCGATCAACTCGCCGATAGCAAAACCCGTTCCACACGGATGAATAAGCCATGCCGGCGTTCCTAAGGTGGGGTGATCCCCTTGCGACAGCAACGGAAACGGCGCATCTAGTTGTACTAGCGCGAATGATGTGACTTGAGATTGAGGCAATGTGTGGCGATGAAGTAGGCCCGTATTCATAATCTCTTCCAGGATGAGCGGGGAACCATCTGCAACACCTCTTATTTCAGTAAACCGTTATCTTCTTTCAAAAGTTACGCACGGGGATCATGTACCGTGAAGTAGAATACCGGAACCTGAAACGTTGGAGAAAATGCAACACTCTGACCACAAATAAGCAATCGTGATGATGCGCTGGGCGCCACGGCAGGGTCCTCTGCGGCCACCCCTGTCTCTAGAACTTCTTCCTCTTCTAAAAGACCACTGTCCCTATTTCGAGGACGACCTTGTATTGTGACAGTGCGAAACAAGTAGCCGAGCCCTGGGACTGTCTGAGAACTCGATGAGAACAAGAGCATTGTGTTGACATTTGGGGAGTGTGCACACTGGGTGTTCTACCCACGACCATCCTTTCAATCCAGACATATTCAAAGAACACGACGTCGAAGGGGCATATTTAGCGACGAGTGCCTTAGAAGCTCGTTCGAATTGGGAGCGAGTGAGAGTGGAGGGAGAGGCCATAGGGCGTGGGAATGAGCTATGTAGTTTGTGTTAGCAAGGTTCAAAGCCACAGAAGCCACAGAGGACAACTCGACGGAACACGCGGACACCAATCAACGCTTGAATATCTCAAAACAAGGCCTGGCCTAGACTGTCTCCTTTGCCCTCTCTTCGTCTCAGCCATGGCCGTAGGAAAGGTGCGTATCAGGGAAACATACTACGGACACTGAATCTGACATTACTCTGTCACATAGAACAAGCGATTGTCCAAGGGTAAGAAGGGCATCAAGAAAAAGGTCGTCGACCCTTTCTCTCGCAAGGGTATGCGTCCGCTTCATTCCATCGACAACGTCAATATTAATGGGTTTTTCAGATTGGTATGATATTAAAGCCCCATCAATCTTTGAAGTACGGAATGTGGGGAAGACTCTTGTGAATCGCTCTCAGGGATTGAGTACGTGGGACACCTCTCATTTACGGTTCACATTCTCACATCGTCGACTTCATAGAAAATGCAAATGACTCACTAAAAGGTCGTATCATTGAGGTTTCACTCGGCGACCTCAACAAGGATGAGGAACAGTCTTTCCGCAAGATTAAGCTTCGCATCGACGAAGTCCAAGGAAAGAATTGCCTCACCAACTTCCATGGCATGTCCTTCACCTCGGACAAGCTTCGTTCTCTTGTGCGCAAATGGCAAACTCTCATCGAGGCGCATGTCGATGTCAAAACGACTGATGGTTACCTCCTCCGCCTCTTCGCCATTGGATTCACGAAGCGCCGCCAAACGCAGGTGCGGAAGACGACGTATGCCCAGACGAGTCAGATTCGGGAGATCCGGAAGAAGATGTTCGAGATCATGACACGGGAGGCGACGAGCTGTGATCTGAAGGAGTTGGTGCAAAAGTTTGTTCCAGAAGCGATTGGGAGAGAGATTGAGAAGGCGGCGCGGACCATCTACCCTCTGCAGAACGTGTATATCCACAAGGCAAAGATCTTGAAGGCACCGAAGTTCGATGTATCAAAATTACTTGAGCTTCATGGCGAGTCAACAGACGTACGTTCTCTCGGTATTTTTGTTTGTTTGTTCACTGATTCACATCTTTATAGGAGACAGGTACAAGGATTGCGAAGGACTTCAAGGAGCCAGAAGTTCTTGAATCTGTGTAATAGTCTAAAATATCACACGTTTTATTCGTCTTTTGTACCGCCATACTTTCTCGTCATACAGCAAGGGTATCAACAATCTATGATCACCATGATACATGAAACACTGTCCTTCCCGCGGATTGAACGTTGAACGTAAGTCGATGTTGAAAAGTGGGCTTTTTTTAACTCGGGGCCTCGCTTATCCCAGTCAAGAGAGTCACCAGTGAGCCTCGAGCACAAGGAAGATGTCTGACGTCGAATACATCAAATCTTTCTTCAAAATCCACGCAGATTTTCCAAAAAAGGTACGCAGTGTAGATCGACCCGTATTGCTCCCCGCTGAGACCTTTCCAGGGTGTAAACTTTTGTGACATCTTGCCAATTTTTCGCAACCCTTTGGGTTTCGAAGCCCTCATCACGCACCTGATTCATCACCTCGTGTCCGTGACCATACCAGCCTCCCCCAACAAGAGGATCGATGTCGTCATTGGACTCGACGCTCGAGGCTTCCTCCTCGGCCCCATGATCGCTCTCAGGCTCGGCGCCGCTTTCGTGCCAGTGCGCAAACGAGGGAAACTGCCTGGCGAGTGCGTGCGAGCTACATACGAGAAGGAATATGGACCGGTACGCCCGAATTTCACATCTCACCCTCACCCGTTTTCTATTCTTTCTCGTTTCTCGCGGTCTTTGCTTAACGCCACGGGGACCCAACTCCCCCCTCCAATCTCTCTTTGGGCTCGTTCCTAGTGGCTGATATCTTTTATTTGGTGGGGGTAATTACTCCCCGGATAGGACGAGTTTGAGATGCAGGCGGACGCCATTGTACCTGGGCAGACGGTCATTATCGTCGACGACATCATTGCCACGGGTGCGTCTATCTCGGTCCTCCGAGCGTTTACTACTAGAAAATAATCACTGACAAACGGACCGTCTTCTTCCTGGAACCACTGCGTATTTTTCAGGTGGATCGGCTGCGGCTGCGGGCGAACTCGTAGCGAAGCAAGGTGGCACAATGCTGAAATACCTCTTTGTTGCAGAGGCCACCGTCCTGGGAGGCGCGGCCAAACTCGGCGCGCCAGTCTACTCTATAGTCAAATTCGACGACTGAGTTTCGTCCCATAGAATCGAGGGGTTCTTTTCCTCTTAGAAGAATTCGTTATTTAGACTAACAGTTTTGTATTCTGAAGCGCGTGACCGTTGATATATAACATAGATTTCTCCGAGAATCTACTCTGTGCCTCAGATGGCTCTGGCTCTGCCGAGGCAGTATCGCGTTCCATGTTCTCCAGGACGAGCACGACCCGCCCCGCGTGGCGATCCTCTGCAACATCCAACATCGCTGAAACTTGGCGCCCGTCCGATTCGCGCAGGACCACTACCGCTACACCGTCCAAAGAATCACCAATATCCTTGAGGTCTTCCGTACTCGCAGATGGATTGACGACCATCTCGGAGTCACTGATAACCACGACCCCAGAAGCCCCCACTTCATGTGCGCGCATAAGTTTCTCGAGGAACGTGCACTCGCCGCGGCGAACGAGGATTGCTTCATCTGCGAACGTCTGTGTGTATTCCAGGCACCCAGTAGGGTTTGCTGGGTCTCGGACTAGTCCAACTCCTTCCCCTTGTCCGAAACGCAGAGCCGTTCCGTTAGGCGGATAGGGAACAGTTGGGTCGCCGGCGAACTGGCCCGTGCTCACTGTGAAGACCGCATCGGATACCAGGCCTCCAGCAACAGATGGGATATATGAGCTCGCGTCGACGAAATCTATGAAAATTCGGAGCTGGACGCTGGTGTGTCGCGGTTCAGTTTGCGTCTGTCTGCCGCCAGAAAGCACCACGGCTAGCGCCTTGTCATCGATAAAGACAGTTTGACCTCTGAGCACTGTATGTGGGCCCACTGTGCAAAGATTTAGTGGATGTAATCTGTGTGGCGAGTCATGGGAAGGAGACCGACATTTGGTAACATCATAGCCCCTGCCATCTAATCGGCTCACCATCCGGATCCGAAGGCCATTGACACTCCGAACCATGAATCCATCAGGAACAGGATAAATCTTCTCGAGACCAGGGCTAGTGTCCTCCTTCACCGTTTTGCCATCTATCGAAAGGATGAACTCCTGTGTCTGAAATGGTCAAGATTTCAGCTATTGATGACGCAACAGCATAGAGATAACTCACGTATTGGTCGATCGCTGGGACTGCACACCAGCCATTCGGGTGCCACCACGTTTCATCTCCATCCGAGAGCGCAGAGCTCACAATGAAGCGAGCATAATCAAAATCGGATCGGGAGCGAATGCCGACATAGAGCCCAGGCATATCATCCGTACCGACAAAGTGGGGGGGCTCATAGGCAGGGCATTGTTGGTTCTCTGCACGACGAAGCTGCCGCACCGTAGTTGATGGGGGCTTCAAATACTCCCGCTCTAGTGATAGTATGTGGCCTTCCGTCGTAAAGACGTAATTCGAGTCGTCATTATGCAATGGGTTATCTTCATCAAATAGCAAATAAAGGTACTGATTTTTCGAATTAACAATCAGCCAGCGTACAGGCGAGTGACTACGAACCTTCAAGGTCTCCGACAGGACAAATGATTCCATTCTGTCATCGAGAGCATTGGTTCTCAAATCTTGAATACCAGCAATTCCGCATTCGACTTTTGCTCGGAGCAGCAAATCAGAGAGAACAGTCTTCCCGATGTCGAGATACATAGGATCTCGGGTTGCCTGCATTCTGATTAATGGCGACTCAACCCAGGTCGCGAGGAACATACGCGATATAGATACCAAGTTGACTCAATAAACTCTGTCTTCCTATCAACCTTTGCAACCCTATGAAATGCGTCGTGGCGAGCTTACCAGGACGTAGAGGATATTGTAGTGATGTAGCTTGTCTATAGTTCATGTCCCAGACTTCTGGGATACCTGCATGACGCTTCCATAATTGCCAATCTAATGGTTGTCAGCACTTGTCGTACAATGTATCTACAAGGCGATCCTCACAAAGTAGATGTGATTTGATTGCGTTTTCGATATCACCAGCAAGGACCTGAAGTCCAGGCCAAAACGCTGACAACGAATCTAGGGTATTATATGCTTGATCGCCTGTTGTTATATGGACCTGTCGATACTGCGGTGTGTCAGCAACTGCCTCAAATCGGGAATGTAGGCTTACCCAGAGGCCGTCTAATGATCTAGAGTAACGCATAACGGCCGCGTATGATTCATTCCAGACATCAAGGAACTCATGTTCGCCTAGCAAGATACGAACTTAGGTTCACTATGTTGAAAAAAACTCCCAGCACCTACCACTCAGGATGTACCACTTGAGAGCATATTCAAGGAACGAGTCAATGCCAGCACCGACTGAGCTAACTTGTGGGAATGTCCAGTCCTGAGACCAAAAAGTCGGTGCCATGCAATGCAAACCGAAGAGAGGAGCACTGACCCCAGTCCATACGTTGACTGTATTTCCTACCAAGCCTATATCTGATCGACGGTTCCAAAGAGCAAAAAAGGCTTTACGAGCAGCCTTCTCAAATCTAGGGTCCCCAGTAAGCCTACTCAAAGTGGCGAATTCAATGATAAGGGATCCTGCACCGGCAGTACCTAATGAGAACATCCTGCTCTAGCATGGACAAGGACGAGATTCATGTTGCCTGACTCACAGGTTTGAACAGTCTCGCCTTCAGGGACCCCATGGCGAAGGTTTATCTGCAAACACTCATTCGTACATACAAACCCGAACCAACCAATGACACTCACCCTCGCAAACGGTAAGCCGGTTGGAGTAGAAAACGCAGGTAAAAATCTCTGTCCTAGATCATGTGCCATTGCAAGGAGCTCTCCACGGTACCATGGCAGTTGAAATGGCCCTGTCCGGGTGGCGAAGAGGTGAGCAGAAAGTAAACCCCCGAGGACACGGATATTTGTCTCAAAAATCTGAGGTTTGGTGTCGACATCGAAGGATACCCAGTCGATAACCCTGCGAACAGCATCCTCGAACCCAGCCCGGTCATTGAGTACAACCAGGGTGTCGAGCGAGTCTACCAGCGTGAGAGAGAAGTTGCCCGTAACGTCGTTGTGTACAAAGTTTTCACTTGACCCAGCAAGCCCACGCATGTGAGGAACACCAGCCATTATCAGAGCTGAGGAAGTAGCTCACGGAGAATGCCAGTCTGGTCCACGACCTGAACAGGACAAGGGAGCAAGCTAATAGCCCATTGAGATGACTTGAAGGCGCTGTTGAGAGAGGTGACAATACCTCATCCAGTGGGAAAGCTTTGCATGCGTATTAACGCTAAGAAGGATACGACATTGGCTATCACACGCACCAAACTCCATGTAGCTATCATAACCATGATACCAGAGGTCGCGAACTTGATCGCTTGGAGATTTCTTAGCCAGATATGACGTATGGCGAGCTAATTACATACCGCATCTCGAGTTTCCGTTGAGACGTCCATGATGTAGCGCCAGCTACATTGGGAGTGGTCGTGTTGCCGGATCGATATGCTTCAAATGCTGCAACAAGAACTGCCAGAAATATCTCTGGCCATCGTAATAACCAGTTCATAAAGTATGTCGTCCTCCGACGAGGAGGCGAGGGGAACGCTTGAGAGCACGCGGAAGTGGTGTCGTGGAACAAGAATCGAGACGTGGCGCGCGTCTTCCTGCTTTGACGCTCAACCTCTCAACGCTGCTCCCGCTTTACGGTGTCGTATTGCTATGTCCAGAGTCATCAACGTTTCCAATGATTTAGGGAAACGTCTGCTCGAGGGATGGGTGTGTTTACAGAACTAGAACGTCTTACTTCGACTCGTCCTTATAATTCTCCAAGACGCCATCCGACCGAACATGCCCAGCTGAAACATGTCGCGGCATCCCTCTGCTGAGTTCCCCTGCGGGATACCTTCCAGTCACATGGTTTTGTCCTAGTTGCGAGGGCGATGGGAGTGGCGAGTCTTTTCTCCTCATCAGCGCTCACCTAACTCCCCGACTTTCTCAGCAGTCCGCGACCCTAGTCAGTCCGAAATGCAACGCCCCTCCTCACCCAGTCTTTCATCTAGCACTCATTACTCCCGGCATTCAACTCCGCCGACAGAAGAGTCTCATGATCTGAGCTCACCCACTTTTGCCTTACCTGAGGAGACAGAGGAGTCGATCAGGCGACGGCAACAATCCGACTTTGCCTCAGCGGAAATTGGGAATCGACTTCTGAAAGGATGGGCCATGCTTGCCGATGAATGTCCCAGAAGCACCTGCTACGGTATCCCGTTGGTCAGGCCTCCAAAATCAGGCCGTGACAAAAACCCTCCAAAGGTGTGCTTGTCCTAGGTGACAATGAAGGAAAACTAACATCTGATTCGCTGGAATGTCCCAACAGGAATGTGTTGTATGTGGCACTGTCTACGTCCCAGACACAGAAAGGAAGACGCAAGGATTGGATCCCTTGGCACTTGGTACGCTATCCGAGACAAGGCGAGAAGAGGTCGCCACGTCTAGCGTGCCCGCGAATGTGCTAAATGCAACGACCAAGGGCAAAAGGAAAGCATCTGTACCGGAGGTCCGTTTTATATAATCTATATAACAATAGATGTAACTCATGACTGCCGATGACATTGTCTCCAGGTGATTACATCTGTTCCGCCTGTCGGGAATCCAAAAGTCACGCACCCTGCTACCTCTGCATTTCCCGTAACTATGTTCCGAGATTCAAATCCGCCACTGCAGACTTCCTCCAACCATGCGTTCTCCGAGGTGGGTTCCCCGCGAGATGAGGCCGTGATGCACTATATTTCATCTTGTATGCGTTTCAGCCCGTCTCCACATCCGACGACGTCCTTGCTGGCTCGGATAAGGCCCTTAGGGCTACTCTGAGTACCCTGTCCCAGAGGCTCTTACTCCTCTCTGGCCAGCAGATTCTTGATCCAGTCACCATTTCTCAAACAGCAGATGCCATTGCCAGAACTGGGCAAGCCCTGGCAGTTATCAACACGTTAAGGCGCAGCCAGGAGTAGGTAATAGGCATGATTGCGGAGTTGTTGTTGTGAAAGAGTTGGACGTGGCGTGAAATGGTGTGAGGCGAGTTGCGACGCTGCGTCCGACTCTGTGACAAAACTGGGGTTCTGTAGTGCGTTGTATCATACTTGTTGCCCTGATGAGAAGCGCTCGCCAGATATCAGTCTATCTTTATTGGTCCTAGGGCATGCGATGTCCTCATGTGCCTTCGCGGATGTCGCGCCAGGGTACGGGGCGCTCCGTTTGTACGGCAGGTGATCGCATCCCCTGTCGCGCATGGTTGGCTCATGGTCTGGCCTGAGTATCGTCGTCGTACCGGTAGAGTATATGAATCCGGCGGGTTGCGAAGGGGGGCACCCCACATCAATCAGCCCCTCATCATGCCCCTCCTCAACATGTTCAGATCAAAGCGGGGACGCTCAGCGTCATTGTCCAAGGCCCCTGAAGGTTACTGGCACAACTCTTACGACCAGACATCGGCGTACGGTCCACGCTCAGGATTTGGTCGCAGCACCCATCACGCCCCGCCGCATACTGGCAGCAGGTCGCAAGGCCACCCACCGTATGGCTCTTCATTTGCAAACTCTGGTGCCCAGCGATACGCCGAGAGTTCAACGGACGACCAGGTACGAAGCAACAACCTCGCCACGTACTACCGCCCGTCCTAACACATTCTTTATTTTCGTAATGCGTGCGCAACGCACAGTCCTGGTATCGGGTGGAGCACCCCAACTACTCCCGCCAGGGCCCGCACGATCGCGACACAGAGTACTATTCCTATTCCGAAGAGGGCTCCGACAGACGCAGCGATGCGCAGCCGTTCACCTACACCGACTCGGAGTCCGCCTCCCGCGTCCAGAGCCCCGTCCCGACCGTGCACAGACAGGAGGCGCCCGGGCTCGGCAGTCGTCTGTTCGAGCAATTCCCGGGGGGACGCCCGCCACCGGGCCCGCCCGCGTCCGTGACCCGTCTAGATCTGCCCCAGGAAGTGGACCGGGGATTCGACGATGGAGGCGGATTCGATCGACGCCAGCGCGCAGCATATCCCGCCGCTTCTCAATACCCCCACCACCAGCCGTTCGCACCAGATCCGCGTCATCCTAGTCAACCGCACCGACGTCCATCCCAGCACTCCGCCTACCAGGTGTGTATCGCGTGTTTCATTGCGGACCCTTTCCCTTTCATTTCATTTTCACGTCCGACTGACTGGGTGTGGTCATTTATATATATATTCCGACGCGACGATAGGGCCCAATGCACATAACTCTACCATCTGACAGCAGTCGCTCAGACGTGTTACAGACGATGGGGGATGGAAAGCGCATCGTGGTTTGTTGCGGTTCTTCTTCGTCGTGTTTTTAATGGCCCTTTTATGACCGGGGATATTATTCTAATCCCACTAGGTCCCCCGTCAGCCGATCGAACGACGTCAATCGGGACACTCCGGGTCCGGGTCGTATGTTCAACCCTCCAACCCCGAACGTACCTACTACATCGTACCCCCCGGGATGAACGTCATCTTCCGCGACGAATACGGCAATGAACTGAAACGGTAAGTCACTCAACACGTTTCCTCGATCTAGCTACCAACACCTCGCTCTCGCATCAGTGTCGGCGACTTTAGCGAAAGCGAGGATTCTGATCTGTACGACGAAGCGCCGGTAGAGCTGACCGATGAAGACGGACATCTCCTATACAAGCGAGTTTTCTGATGCTATTCGGTCTCGAGGTAGATGTCGCTTACTGACACATGCACTGTGCTTACCAGGACTGGAGGGAACTATACTGATGACGGATCGGATGTAACCGATGGCACCTACCGCCCGAAGGTCGTTCATCTGGGACAATATGTACCGCCCGGGTTCGCCTATTTCGTCCCCCCCCTCGAGGTCTCCTTGATGATGGCTCTGACCAATACACCGATTCAAGCAGATCTGCGATTCCGCGGGCAGCATCCCCACTAACCATTTCTCTGGATCGACGTGGTTACCACCGGAACATACGACTGTAAGCTGTGCTTTACCTCTTTACTGAACAGCTGTGTAACACTGGGACGATCAGGGAGCATTCAGAGGACGGGAGTTTCGGCGGATCTCAAGGGTCAGATCGACCGTTCAACCCTCGATTGTCCCACACACACTCAGAGTAAGAATATAATATCGCCTTCTTTCGCCCACTCATCATTATTAGGGGTAATCTCAACAGTTTCGGACCTCGATCTCACTATGACAACGTTAGGCTGCGTACAATATATCGCCCATAGCTCAACAGAAAAGGATTAACTACCACCGTACCACGTATCGCTTCCGGTCATTATGTTGTGTATACCATATGTTGTTTATCCATCTAACCATAGTTCCGTTGCATATCCCTCGCGTAACTTACTACGTTTCAATCTTTCAATACAAAGGACCAGTGGCCCCAGCCGGGCAGAAGGGTGCAAAGACCATCAATGTAATATGAGCTTTATATTAGCACTTTCGTGATCCCAGGTCCTTCCTGTGTCAAAGTCGCTATCGGTTGTTATTGTGCGAGATCTGAAACGCGCGGAGGCGTGGTTCTCAGTCTCGAAAGAGAAGGACTTTCAAGTCCTTGGATGCCCATTCCGCGTATGCATCCGGATCGGTGGCTACGTTTGGCTTCGCGAAGGTCCCATCGGTAACGGACAGGAGATTGCAGTCCTGCAGTCCTAGCTTTGTGCAGAAGTGCCAGTGTGTAATTCGTCGGCATCTCCGAGGATCGGGATCTCGTAACAAATCTGGGTGGAACGAGATTGTGTGGTTGTCGCGGCTCCTGTGCCGGTGGTAAGAGCATTGCCCATAGGTGTGGGCGCGCGAGTCCCCTGTGTGGACGTACCTGCATTCTGGCCACTCATTGTCATAAGATTGGAGTCGAAGTTGTTTGGAAGCGAGTTCAACATATGTATGCATGGTTTTGCCTTAGAGGGCAGGTCTCATAATCTGTGTGAGATCTGAAACGTGCAGAGGTGTGGTTCTCAGTCTCAAAAGAAAAGGACTTTCAAGTCCTTGGGTGCCCAGTCTGTGTATGCATCCAGATCAGTGGCCACATTTGGCTTCACAAAGGTTGGGCAGAGTGGGGATTGAACCCTACTGGATATATACCTGGTGCTCTTCCACTGAGCAACCTAGCCTTGAGGGATCAAGGTGGATTGCCTTCTATGTCATTTAGCATGTGAGCAGATTGCATGCCCAACACACCCCCTCAATCTGGCATATCTTGTGTGGCAAGGCATGAACAAACAGGTCTCATAATCTGTTGCAAGTGCAGCAGCGCTGCACTTCTTGCAACAGTTCTTAGGTAATTAAATGGGTGCTACCATTGACGATGGCGGAACGTACAACAGTGGGCTTCCAAATTCCTCACGACGACACCACAGACGGTAGCTTGAGCCAGGTCGGGGACGCTCGACTTGTCTATCGTAGTACAAGTACTTGGCTGTTTTCCATTTCCAGCCTTTTCGCTTCCTCTTTCGGACATGTCTCATCTGGTACACTTCTACTGAGGCTTGGTAGTGCCTAGATTAGAACCTCAGTCCCTTTGTACAGACTGAGGTTGGACTTGTGATCTGTCACACGGTAAGGTTAGCCCGGGGTAACCAATCTTGTGACATAAATGGTACATCAGTAGTAGTGCCAGTGGTATCTCGCCGCTTTCTTTGGAGCCAAAACATTGTGAGAGTGACGAGCAAGCATATTTGAAAAAGTGGAACTCGGGGGTAATCGCACATTTATGTGGCAGAAAGCTTTGCTAGATGACCGGCCGAAGAGTTTTAATCGATCAAGGTGATTTCGCCAGGCACAGCTCTGTCCGGTTCCACCTAAGTGGTTCTGTTGACACAATGGATGGATTTCGATGAAACACCGGCTGCAGATCAAGAAAGAGGAATGGCACCATCGCGCATGCGCTGGAACAAGACATGCCACTCAGTGGCAGCCCGATGTGCACGACCCTGATTCAAGGGCTAGCTCTGTAGCAAGCTGTCGGACTCGCTCCCGATGATCATTCATTGACAGACTAGCCTGCCCGTCTCAGAAACCTTGGGCCCTCCTTTCACAGTCAGTTCGAGTGTCTGGGCAATGTCAACGACCTCGACGACGAAGCTATCACGGCTCGGCAGCAAGCAGATACTTTGGAGACAGCTGCGGACGACTCAACCTTTTGCCATCCGTTGTCATACCGCGAGTGAAATTGAAGCGGTCCATGTTTGACATCCTTCAACAAACAGGATGATGATAACACCCCTATGGTCTTTAGCCTGCTGAGCGAGAATCCATGGAAGTGATGCAAATGGAGCTGCCGTGTCAAGACTAATGGGTGATAATGGTCCTGAGCTGTGGGATGCCAGTGTGTGTGACATGTTGCGTGAGGAGAGACTGGCAATAGTGTCAATGATAAATTTGTAGTATTCGGCGTACGTTGGAACAAAATCACGGGATCAAGTGACAGCAAACCTATATATCAGCTTGAGTGACCAGATCACGGTGGCCCTAAATCCCGCGATAAAAGTACGGGCATCCACAATGTCATGCAAAAGTCACAGAACGTGACTTTTCCGTGATTTTTAACCTAGGTTTGGGTTTCTCAGAGTGGTTCTGATGATGAATATCGATGGCCCAGAAGGAGAGTGTTTGCAATCAGGTTTTTTTCTTCCAGTCATCCACGATGACGGCAAGGTACAGAAAAAAGTGAACTTACCTTGCAATAATTCGGCGGCGCCTAACCACACTCCGGCGGCCCGGCCCGGTTCCTACCCCAAAATCGGGTACCTGATGTCAAACCACTTCATGGAGTCGACCCATACAGTATGGCTGCCCCTCGCTCGGAGATTCAAGTCTATGCACCGTTCCCTCATGCCGTGGCGCTCGGTGCTAACCTCGATGTTGATCCTACTAATTGGCGTTGGGTCCATTGCCTCAACTTCCCACTCGAGACCCTCTACAAACTCCAGTTCTCGCATAGACCCTACAAATGGATTCGACCCCCTCGAAATGCCACCCACCCAGCCAGTAGCCAGCCCGCTGCGCGGTCGCTCTGCCACTGGCCAGCCCCTAGTAAGCACTCCCCATGCAACCGCACCCACCATAGTGCCAACACACCCACGGGAACCCCATCCCACTCGCGCCCACCAGCGCCTTAACCTTGAGACACCCACTACCACGCGGCCACAACCGCCCCGCCACTCAGGAAGAAAAGCCAATATTAACATAGTCACCCAAAATATGAATGGCCTAACAGCCCCATCGTATAATATGAACTTCCTAGATAAATGGGCAATGGTAAATACAACACTGAATCAGAGTAAAGTAGCCATCCTAGCGCTACAAGAAACGCACCTAGACCAGGAGACTGTAGATCGCCTCCATCGAAGCTTTGGCGATAAGATGGAAATAATATTCTCGTCGGACCCCACCTCTCCACGCTCCACAGCAGGAGTTGCATTTGTGATAAATAAGAAACGCATAGCCCCTAAAGAGTGGTCAGCACACAAACTCATTCCCGGAAGAGCGCTCTTCCTGAAAATAAAATGGCATGAGTCGGAATCCACCTCGTTCCTAAACATCTATGCACCTACCCACAAACCAAGTCATAAAACCTTCTGGGACCAGATCCGTGACCAACACAGTGCGAAACATCTCCGCGCCCCGGACTTCATGCTAGGAGACTTCAATGTCACAGAAGATCCTATAGATAGAGCTCCAAACCACCCAGACGACCAAACCGCAGTAGAAGCCTTAAGAGATACCCGAACCGCATGGGACCTTCAAGATGCATGGCGACATCTTCACCCCGGAACTTGCGCCTACACGTACCGGGCTACAGCCAACGATCAACAAATCCAATCAAGATTAGACCGCATCTACATTGCAAAACGGCTAATACCACATACCTTTGACTGGGAGATAAAACAATCCCCAATACCAACTGACCACTGGATGGTAAAAGTGAAATATGCTCCCAAAGATGCGCCCCACATTGGTAAAGGTCGTTGGACCTGGCCACTCCACTTAACAGGAAACGACCAAGTCCTCAACGCAGTCAGTGAAAGGGGCATCCAACTCCAGGAAGATCTGAACAAACTAAGAGTAAATAATATGGATAGATCCCTCTCAAACCCGCAACAATTATGGGAAAAATACAAACTTGACATTAATGAAATCGCAAAGAAATACACCCGGAAATCATACCACAAAATTTCAACT
>Ga0307509_10005290_pt1 | contig 18058 bp, 15 predicted proteins | sample 10_EM_MG_FD_202245 | JGI IMG/M metagenome (GOLD analysis project Ga0307509, IMG submission 202245) | Populus trichocarpa ectomycorrhiza microbial communities from riparian zone in the Pacific Northwest, United States - 10_EM | ecosystem: Host-associated > Plants > Roots > Unclassified | place...
GTTCAGTTATAGCAAGAATACAGAAAAGCAAAATAAATCAAATAGAGCATACACAATTGTGCACATTTGATGGATATCTATTTGCTTATTGGTGAAACCTTTTCCGATGATATTATTAGGTGAATCTTGATCTTTAATTGCTTTCAGTCTTCCTTGTTCAATTGGACTATTAATAACTCATTTTCCAGTGATGCTAATCAGTTCAACTTGTTATTGACCAAAGGAGGAAAAAAATCCACTGTAGTTTGTTAATACAGATATAAAATTACTTTGCACCAACTACAAAGCACAAAATTAAAGGAAAGCAAAACACAAGAGAGCATGATGTCTTTAACAATAATCACGAAAAGATGCTCAGTATCTGTAATGGTAATTTTTCATTTTCCTTGAATTCAGACAACAATTTTAATGTGAATTTAATGAATACTCTTTTTCGTTCCAAGATTAAAACTTTATAAATCACATGAAATGAAAAATAAAAACTGAACTAAAATAAATAAAAATAACAAAAGATTGGGAGCTTCAAGAAATCTCACTTTTTCATTTTCAAAAAAGAATTGAGTTCATACTTGATATAATAACAAAACTCATAAAGTCCCTCCCAGCAGGTTAAGAGTCTTTTTTCCACACATTCTCGGTTCTCAACCAAAAGCAGCTAGAATCACTCTAAATAGTTTGACTTTACATAAAAACAAAGCAACATAATTAATCCCGAAAGAAAATTGTATTGCAATCTTAATCTTAATAAAAATTGAGGCACTAAAAACTATAGAAATGTGATCTATAAAAACTCCTATTATGAAATGCAATCAGCACATCACCAAAAAGACAAAAACAGATGAACACATAAAAGAAACATACTTTTTCAAAAATTTACCAACATCATGGTTTAATCACCCTACTTTCCAAATATTTGATAGCTAAACATAGCAAAATTTCCTATCTGAGAATTTAAATAAGTGCATTGTCCCAAAAGAATAGTAATTGATTCCTTAATCAACACTAAACAAAGCTAAAATTGATTAAAAAGCAACAAATTCAAACATGGACGTAAAAGAGACACAAGAACATGCAAAATCAAACAAGATTTTGCATTTTAAGCTCAGTTAAAAACTACTTTGAGATAGAAAAATCTTGTATAATATATAATTAACAAAAAAATTGCATTCTTGAGGTTGACTCAAAACCAAAATTAAACCACAAATGAAACAATTCATAAGCTTTTCAGTTTAGTTATTAACTAAACTCATTCAGGAATGCAATTTTGGCTTGCTAGGATACAAACATTATACTCCCAACATTTTTAAACTATTAGAAAGGCATGAAATATTGTTATAGCTCGTGTTTGTTTGAAATTATCATTTTAAAAAAAAGATTTTTCTTTAATCATAACCAACTTATCAGCAAGGAGGGGACAAAGGGGCAAATCTCAAAATTACCATCCAACTATAAAGTTAGTCTCAACTTAACTTCTATCCATTTTACGACTTTTCATCCAAATTGTACTTCTTCTTTTTTTGGTAAAAAAGGACTGTTAAACTCAACATTTTCCATTGAGTGATTATAACAGAAGCCCATATTGAGAAATCAAAATAGTATGATGGTATTGATACAAAAAAAATAAAGTTTGGGTACAAAATTGAGACTACTATATTTGAGGTTCCAAAAAAAAAACAGCCCTAAGTGTACACTATAGAAAGCAAATGAAAATGGAAAAGGGAAAAAGGTGCGAAGTGGAGGGGAGTGGAATAGAGAACAAACCCGGTAGAAGGGGACGGAGGTTGACCATAGCATATGAAAGATGGGTGGCGTAGAACACTTCTTTTGGGTCTATTTTGTAAGGCCCGAACTGATAGCTTTCCGTCGCCGCCGACATCTAGTCAGGGAGTATGAGGATGATTAAAATCATAATTCATAAATAAATAAATGGTAAGAATAAGAGAAGAAGGGTTTTCTTCGTTTTACCTTGGTGGTGTTGATGGTGGTGGAAATAGGTCTGAATCCCTTTGAGGAAGAATAATCCTGGGGACGAAGAAGAGGAAGAAGGCAGCTGTCAATGGTAATGCTATGAGCGAAAGCGATAGAGGGCAGCAGCACTTGCGCCGCCTTTATCATTATTTTTCTCTATTAATAAATAAATCACTTCTCATTTTTTAGAGAGGCTTTTGATTCCATGGAAAAAGCCAAGTGACCAATCTGGCCTTGGTCGGATTCATAGCATGTTAGTAACATGTTTCGAGTTCGAACTGGGAGGAGACTCGACCTTGTCATGTCCACCGGATGAGGTGCATGTAAGTCCCTCTACTGTTTCCTGATGGTTATTTTAATCCCTTTTCTGTTTTTACCCAACTACATGGAAAAAACCGTTTTATTAGCTAAATCTCATACATAATTATATTTTAAATTTTAGTTTTATAAAAATTAAAATAACCTATTTTTCATTCATATCACTTGCTTTTCATTTATTTTACATACAAAATTTATCTCACAATAGTTTTAATCAAACATATATATTTTAAACTTATTTTTTTAAGACCACAATTAAAAATATTTTTTAAAATCACAACCACAAGAACTATTACATTATCAAATACACACTAAGTACTATGTGGTGGGTTAGTTTTCTAAAAACCTCTCACATATAAAGATCATCACACGAAAGCCTAAACCCAAAATTGGGTTATGATTTCTCCACACTCAATCTTGTATTGGGCCGGAGTACGCTCACGCCCAACTCTAAGTTGGGCCACAGTAACGTCCACGTCCACCTCAAGGTTGGGTCAGGACGAGTCCACGTCCAACTCTAAGTTGGGCCTGGACGCGTCCACGCCCAACTTTAAGTTGGGTCAAGACGAGTTTCTGCCCAACTTCAGTTGGGTTGAGACATATCAGTGTTGAAGTCTTTCCAGTGACCCGGCTGGGCAGCAGACATGCGTGAATCAACTCACGCGTGCACTGTTTTGTAAAGCTAATTTTGAAACAGAGCAAGGGAAGAAGGCTTTACCTGGCGAAGATGAAGATAATAGTCCTAACACCGGCCGGAGAATACTCTTCTTTTCCTCTTCCTTTCAATCTCTCCTCCCTCTGTTCTTGTGTTTTTTGTTTTGAGTTCTCTCCTCTGTTTTCTCTTCCGTCATCCCTCTACTTTTTTTCTTTTTGCTCTTTGTTCTTCCTCCCCCTTTGCGATGTGCATTCTATGGGCTTTTATAGACGTCCCTTCTTGCTCCTTATCCTCTCCTGATAAGGATGAGATTTCAGGAGTTTGTGTTTTGGGCGAATCGTGACACCAACAGTTCTATCATCGCTGGACTGTTGGTGATGGTTTCCTTGACGTTGTTGGCATGTCGTGGCGACGAAGGACACGGAAATTGACTGAGAAGCTTGTAATGGAAGTTGTGGGCACTTCAAGGTCCCTAGTGGTCTGATCGGCATTGTTTCTTTATCGCATGGAGCTTCCTCTGTTTTCAGAGGGGAAAAAACGAAGAATGGAAATGAAAAAACGACGTCGTTTCTGACTGGGGCGGTCATTTCTCCATTTGGTCCTTGAAGTTTTCAAAAAAATTCATTCAAACCCCTGATCTTTTAATTTCAAATTTTAACCCCTTTAAAATTAGATTAAAAAGCAAATGGGTCAAAACTGGGTTATAACACTTTGATTGGGAAGAGAAGTTGAAAGAACAATCCTCTGAGGAAGGACTGGAAGTACCATTACATCACTGACAGGAGGCTTACTTGCTGGAACCTTACCAACTACATTCTTGCTAGTAGGAGTTGTGGGGGTGGCTGGAACACACCCTGAAGATTTAACAATAGACTCCCTAGGAACACCATCCCTCCCAGTAAGGGCCCAATGAGTGGGTGCATAGCTATGTGGAGCTTGAAAAACAAGAACTTGACTTGACAACTCTCGGATAATGATGTCCCTACTAGGAAGTGCTCCACTAGATGAGCCCATTTTTCTTCTCATAGGAATGAGCAGAGGGATGTCCTCTTTGTCAGAATCCTTCTTTTCGGGAAGATGGAGCCCCAATGACACCCTTGTCTTTTTCTTCTATAGGAGCTCCAACCTCCTCCCCTGACTCTTCACTTGAGTCAAACTCAACTGTTCTGGACTCCTTTACTGTACTATTATTGGAAGAATTCTGCAACTCCCCATACTTTGAAGTGGTCAATAGAAGCTTGCCCTTAGAGGGTGACTTGCCCGGTCCTCCCGGAGCTTTTGTGGTAATGGTAAAAAAACGCTCTACATAATAAGGAAAGAGTCAAAAACACAATTTGACAATTCCAAGACAAGAAAAACTATGGGTAGATTCCTACATGAGGGTTTGTTCTTGTATTTTCATAGGGCCATATCCCCAACCTTACAGCGACATTGTAAGTCCATTAACCCATCATAGATGGTTTGCAAAACACTATCCAGTGGCTCTATTTTATTGGTGTCCTTTTAGGGATACCTCTAGAAAGGAGAACACCCCCAAATCTTCCTCCACTCTTGCCTCACATACATTTCTATATATCTCACCTTAACCCATTTAGACTTCCAATTTTTCTTGCATTGGGGCTTATCGGTGAAAAAATTAGCTACGAGGCTATTGGATTTCAAACCTATAGACTGGAACCATAGCATTTTGCAGTCTCTCCCCTCAAAGGTCGTCATCTTAAAGCAAAGTTTGAAGATTGGTAAAGAGAGTGCTATTTAGAGAGTGAAGGTAAAGAACTCCGCAAAAGCAACCATCCAGGTTCATCCGCTGGGATGAAGCTGGCTAGATGTCACGCCATACTTAAATAAAACCTTGCTTACAAACCCATCCAAGGGAAAACAAAACCCGATCTCATAAATCATTATGGGGATCATTATTCTCTTCTTGGGGACAGGGGGAGAACTAGAGAAGTGAAGAAAAGAGAAGAAAGATCAATATATAATGCAAACGAAAATCTCCCTCACCGTTAGATAAGTACACACTTGGCGACCATCCATCAAGGAAGTGCCTCCCACGTGTCTCATTACCCCATGACGCCTCAATTACAGATTTTGGCATTTAATGCAATCACAACCATAAAGGTCAACTATAATTACAGAGAGTGTAAAAGACTCCTTGACCATGGTTACGACTCAACTAAGGTTAATCAAAAACTTCTTTTAGTCCTTTAAGTCTCCTCATTCTTCTAAAATGAGCAGACTTGGGGGGCTACTAATGGGTCATGGTTTTCTAAAAACCTCTAACATTTAAAGACCATCACATTAAAGCCTGAACCTAAAATTGGGTTGTGATTTCTCCATGCCTAATCTTGTATTGGGTCGAAGTACGCTCGCGAGTCGCGTTCACCTCTAAGTTGGGCCACAACGCTTCCACGCCCACCTCTAAGCTGGGTCAGGACGCGTCCACGCCCAACTTTAGTTGGGCTGAGGCATATTCGTGCCCAACTCCTCTTAGATTCAATGTACAGCTGAACCCAATTCCTCTTGGGTTTAGCGTATAGCTAAAAAAATGACCTCACTATAAGCCTCCCCTAAAGATATCCATTCAAGAGGAGGTTAATACAGTCTGAAAGTGAAGGTCATAGAATACACTACGAATGATCTGCAAGGATCTTTAGGAATAATTCCTTCTAGAATATTCCCCGTGATTTTTATAGCCTCATCACTATGTATTCATGTTTTGGTTTCTTGCAAGAACCTTGATATGATTATATAAACCTTAAATCTTTTATAAGTATTTTTACACAGGCAGTAAGAAAAATAATATTACGAGTGCAAGGGTTAATACTTGAATGACTTAGTTAAGAGTTGATTTTAGTCTTGACAAATGAAGAACGGTTTAAAGATATCCCTCTTGATTTTTTTATTTTTTAAAAACAAAAGGGGAGAGAGAGAGAGAGTTATGGTAATGGTCATATATCTAGCTATAACAAGTTAAAGTTGAGCCCATCCTAGAAACAAGAGTAATTGTTGATGGTGAAAAAACTGTATTATAAGTATGTAAATCAGATATGGAGATTTCTTTAAGGGGTTGGATTGCCTCTTGAAATTGTTCTACAGTTGTTTCAAGGACCAGTGTAGCAAAAGAAAAGCATGCTTAAGGGAGAGCAATCTCGTCAGCATCATTGTAGTCAAACATATAGGGCAAATCCATCATTGATAGAATGGAAGTAGTGATCCTGTCAAGTGATGGGCATGGTTGAATATCTTATAAGCGCATGGGACAAATCCATCATTGACAGACTCATCAAACTTCACTTTCATAAAAGTGAAAGCAAACATGAAATTATATACACGAATATTATCTCTAAATTTTAAATTCTCATGGCCATTCCTTGCATCAAGAAGTTTGTTAAGATACTAAGGTGTATGTTGAACTTGTGGAAATTATTGAGATAGGAAAAGAATTTCTAAATCAACAAGGATTCTTGGATAAAAAAGGATTTATGTTTAGAATTTTTTTAAAATTAGTTTATTAAATACTTGTTTAACAACTATTTAGAATCCTTATTACTTTAGATTATATTAATTTGATCTTATCTTAATCTTATAAACTCTATATTTATAATAACCATATATGTATAATTTATATAAATAAGAGAATGGAGCTTCAAAATTCTTTGTGTGTTTAAGTTTTCAAGAGTAAGGCAGTAAGAAAGATTCATACGTAGCAGTAGCAACGATAAAACTCTCTTCACGATAGAGAAAATCACAACAACCTCTATTGACGAGTCATACCTCTCCCATGCAAAGAAAAAATATACACGCAACAACAACAATTTCAAAATGTAACATAAAAACACAGCAACAAAAGTTTCAAAATGCAACAACATTAGCACATCAGCGTCTCTTTTTATGATAGAAGGCCAACCTCTAAAATGCACCAGTGATAGCACATCGGAAACTCCTTTCACGACAACAAATCATCAACTAAAACATAGCAGCAAGAGTAATCAAAACACAATAGATTCTCTCTTTAATTATAACAAAAGCAATTCCAACGCAACAAATTGCTTCCAAAAAGTTTGCTCCACCCGTTATTCCTCATTTTCATGGTCATTATGATCATGGAAGCATGTTAATAGTGTTAGAGAATAATATAAATCATATCTTGGGACCTCACCTAACAACTTAAGCTATTGGGTTGAGATGGTTCTTTGACATGGTATCAGAGCCTTGATAAGCAAGCGGTCACGAGTTCGAATCTCATCATCTTCATTTATTTGATAAAAATTAAACATAATATAGTGTGGGCCTATGCAAGTTTCAAGCCCAAAGGGCTTTCACTTGAGGGGGTGTGTTAGAGAATAATATAAATCATATCTTGGGACCTCACATAACAGCTTAAGTTATTAAGTTGTTAGGTGAGGTCCCAATATATGATTATTAAGGTATTAGGTGAGGTTCCAAGATATGATTATATTATTCTCTAATAAATAAATAAAACTTCTTAAGGTTCAAGGAGTATTAGCAAATTGTTTATGAAGGAATAGTTGAATCACCAACTGGAACAACAATAACAGATGCGTAAAAAATAGAGATAGAAGGGCAAAGATCAAAGGATTTGAAGGCAAAAAATAGTTTAGGATTAATATAAGAGAGTTGGTCATAGATTATTTTTCTTAAATAAAAAATGAATCAACAAGACAAGAAGGTGCAAGCTTTACAAGCGTCATCTAATAATTGTTTTTTTACCTCATATAGAGGTGGTCGAGGAAGAGGAAAAAGTATGAGCAATAGTAATGGTAGATTCTCAAATAAAACATTTGTAAATAAACATATCCTTCCAATTCTCAGAGAAGGTGAAGAGGTTATGACAACAATCATTTAAGAGTTTACAAGCCATAAATAATAGACAAATCAAAAGTTAAATTCTTCGGGTATCATAGGTATATGCACATATTGAAATGTTATTTTTTTATATGGATACCTCAAAAAAAAATTTGTTATTATTCATAATGTTATTTTTTATGAAAACAAATACTATTTATAGAGCAATAATGGCGCTAAAAATATATATTTCAGTGGATTTAGATAGAGATAATGATGAGAAAATGGACAAGTATGTGAAGGATGCACCACAACCAATAGATGATCAAAGCACACATGCAACCTTAGCAAATGATGAACAACGATCACAACATATTAGAAAAAGACTTGCATGGATGAGTGATTATGAGAAAACTAGAATTGATCAATCTAATAATCCACTTACTCATTTTATGCTATTCTTGTATCGCGATCCTATGACTTTTAAAGATGTTGTAAGAGAATCAAAGTGATGAAAGACTATGAATGATGAAATTGATTTCATTAAAAGAAATAATATGGAGTTTACAAAGCTTAAAAAGTATAAAAAATCATAGACATGAAATTAGTGTTCAAGAAAAAGTCGAAGGAGAATGGTAAAGTCAAAAAATATAAAGCACATCTAGTAGCTAAAGGTTACAAGCAAAAGTATGGTATCGATTACAAAGAAGATTTTGCTTTGGTTGCAAGACAAGACACAATTAGATTGATTATTACTTTAACAACTCAAAATTCATAGTTTATCTTCTAGTTGGATATGAAATCAGCTTTTTTATATGGAGACTTACAAGAATAAGGATTTATTGATCAACCTCCTAGTTATGTGAAATTACATGATGAACATAAGGTATATGAATTGAAAAACGCTCTATATAGGCTAAATTCAGCTCTAAAAGACTGTACAATCATATTGATGCTTGTTTTTTTAAAGGAAGGTTTTAAAAGATGTCAACATAAACATAAAATTTTCATTAAAATTAAAGATGGAGACAATATGTTTTTTGTATGCTTATATGTAGATGATTTTATTTATACTAGTAATGATAGGGTTATTTAAAAAAAAAAAGGTTCGTGATGACAGAGATGATATGTCCATCTTAGAAAGTTACATTACTTTATCGCCTTTGAAGTGGTTCAATCTAATGCTAGAATTTTTATTTCTTTAAAGAACTGCTATATTTTATTTATATGTCTTATAATTTATGTCACAGACATAATTTATGTAATGGTTTTTTTGAAAATATAGCTCGATTATTGTTTATTACTAGCTATGGGACTTACACTTTGCCACGAGTTGGATAAATTTTTTTAACACAAAAAAATAAATATGTAAGATTTTTTAACATAAAAAAATCATAATCGTAAATTAAAAAGTTGATACATGCATTTAATTAAATAAATCAAGAATCATTTTGTGCTAATAAATGTAAAATAATTTTGTTAACGATAACTAAAGACTAAACTAGAAAAAATTGAGAAATAAATGTATATCAAAATATTTGATCTTGCAACATGGATCATGTACCCGATTATGTTTAATATCTTACTTTATTAAAATAAATTTTTTATTTAATCAAACGATAATAAAAACAAAAACACACATAAAAATTAATTGAATAAAATCAAAGAAAAAAAATATTATATAAGGTTATATATATTAAAAAAAAATTTCATTATTTTATGTGAAAATCAAATAAAAACTAAACAATATTTAACCAAAAACTAAATTGAAAAGTTAAGAGATAGTTATGGATGTAGATATATGATCTCGAAACACTAGCTATAGACTCAATTGTATTCAATAATTTTATACCTTAGAACTATTATTTTATTTAATAAAATGATAATAAAAAAAGACATGCATAGAAAAGCGATTGAATAAAGGTAAAGAAAACAAATTTTATGTGGAACTACACAAAAATAATACCTCCTAACATGAGAAAAAAAATATTAAATCTGATTCTTAAACTATGTAAAAATTAAATTGTATTATAGTAAAAAACAACATAATAACAAATTATTAAAAATGTGTTAGAATTGAAAAAAAAAAGCCAACAAAAAAAATTCAAAAAAACCCAACATTAAAGATTGAAATTGAAAAAAAAAAGTAAAAGGACAAAAAAAAACAATGAATAAAAAAATGAATATCAGGCACATAAGGTTGCCTTTACTAGCCCAGCACGTCTAGGCTTAAAAAAGTCTAGGCACGTGGACCTTTCAGCCTAGGCCCACATGATTGGGTTGACTTTTATTTTTTTCATTTTCAAGGTTATTTTTTTGAAAAGAAAATGCAAGCGACACTTTGCCTCCTTTTCTTCAAAATCCAGCCACTAAATTGAGGGTGGTGGAATTTTGACCTAGAAATCTCTTTTTCAATATATTTTGACCCAAAACATTAATACACATTGATAAATCGGTATATGACCTCAAAAACCCTAAAAACCTGTCCCCAAACCTAGAATGACAAAACTTCACGAGCTTAGATCTACCATCTTATGTAATGGGGAGGCCAATTTTAGATCAAGATCAGATGAACACCTAGGTGAGACTCCTCTTATCGAATGAAACTCATTGACATCAAGATTGATATATTTTCATTGGCTAAATCAATGTCATTCGAGACTTTCTCTCTCTACTACAAGAATTTCATGACTTTCTCTCTTCTCTCATACTAGATATCGAAAAGTATGAAAAATGACATTTTGTTCAAAAATTAAAATTGTAAAAACTAAAGGATCTGAAAAAAAAAAAATTGGAAAGTATATATAAGAACCAAAGAGGACTTTCCACACAAACTTTGAAGCCACCACTTATTTTTCTTGTCTTTTCCACTTTGACCCTCTATCTTTCAATCATGCCCTTATTCAACAAATCAGAGCCAATTGGCTATCAATTTAGTAACAAAGGATTGAAAAAAAAAAGAAATTGAAAAGTATAAGGATAAAAGTCAACTTTTACAAACTTTGAAATTGCCATCTATTTTTCATTTATTTTTCACTTTGATCCTCCATCTTTTAATTATGCTCTTATTTAACAAATTAGAGCCAAATGATTGAATCTAGGAGAAAAAACTTTAATGACCAAAATGAAAAAAAAAAAACACACTTCTAAAATAAATTTTATGGGTGTGTGAACAACGACGTAGGCTATAATGGTTTGCCCACACCTTTTATGGCTTGTTTGGAACCAATTCTTTATTATAATTGAATTCATTTTATAATTTTTAATTTGAATTCAATTCATAAATAAGTTGATTTCACATGTTTGCAAGATATGAAATTTAATTCATTTTATTTTTCATATTACCCTTATCAACTTTATTTTATTTTTCAAGGTCTCTGGAAAAATAGGTAGATTGTTGTTTAAAAAAAAATAGTTTTAACATTAAATTTTTTATTTTTAGAATTATAAATAAAAAGATTTTGATATCTGATTTATTTTTGTATAATTCTTAAAGATTAATTTTAATTTCAAACTCAATTCTTAACATTAAAAATGAATTTTAAATATAAATTTCATTAAAATTTTTGAATTCAATTCAATTTAAAGGATTACAAACATGTCATTGGTATTTTTTTTTTAATAATAATAATAGTGTGCACAAATTAATAATATATTTTTTTATGCAAGCAATAACTAAATGAAGACCCCTTGATGAAAATAAAACGCTTTAAAAATCGAAAAACGACGTGTCGTAAAAGTGCTGAAGAAAGAGGTGTCGTTTCAGTACCAATCTTCCTGGCGTGCTGTTGAAAAAAATCCCTAAAAATGCTGGTGGATGGAATCTGCAACAAATTCATTATGTAGTTAAATTAAAAAAGAAAAAAATGGAAGCAGTAGCAGAGGGACTATGGGGATTAGCAGATTACGCGGAGAAGAAAGGAGAGATAGGAAAAGCAGTGAAATGCCTTGAAGCCATCTGTCAGAGCCACGCGTCTTTCTTACCGATCGTGGAGGTGAAAACCCGTCTCCGCATCTCAACTCTACTGCTGAAGCACTCTCACAACGTGAATCAAGCAAAATCCCATCTGGAACGCTCCCAACTTCTTCTCAAACAGATTCCTTCTTGCTTCGACTTAAAATTCCGTACTTTCAGCATGTTAAGTCAGTGTTATCATCTCGTTGGAGCTATTCCTCCTCAAAAACAAACCCTCCTTAAAGCTCTCGACCTCACAGCTTCCCTTCCTCCCGAGTATGTAGTCATTCTTCATTTTATTTATATATTTTTGTAAAAATATATTGTCATTTGTTTATTTATTTTAATTTTTATTTATTTAGGGTTTCGGTGAGGTTATGGGCTTGCAATTTCAATTCTCAGCTGGCTAATGCTTTGATTATTGAAGGAGATTATCATTCTGCTTTCTCTGCTTTGGAATCTGGCTTTGATTCTGCTTCTCAATTATGTTATCCCGAGTTACAGGTTATTTTTAATTTTCTGTTGATAATATATGTCGATGCTTGGTTTATTTTACTCATTACTATCTCACTAATCTGCTATACAAATCTTAGATGTTTTTTGCAACTTCGGTACTGCACGTGCATCTGATGCAATGGTACGATGATAATTCAGTTCAGTCTGCTCTTCGTAGATGCGACGACCTTTGGGAATCATTAGGCCCTGATAGAGTCAGTAATTTGTCTTTCTTTTTTTGATAATTTCTGCTAAATGAATCTTGATTGTAGTGTAATTTAGGCCTTATGATTGGAATTTGTTTTTTTTTTTGGTTGTTGTGGCACGAAAGAGGGAACACTGCCTTGGTTTGCTTTTTTACAATGAGCTACTTCACATATTTTATCAACTTCGTGTCTGCGACTACAAGAATGCCAACCAGCACGTGGACAAGTTGGATGCTGCTATGAAGGCTGACTCGCACAAAATGCGGGAAGCACAGAGACTAACCAATGAACTCAATGCTTTAAATCAAAGTCTTTCCAGGCCTGACTTACCCAACAGAGAGAGGTCCTTACTGTCTTCAAAGCAAGCTCAAATTCAAGATCGTATCTCAAGTATGAACAACACGAATTGGTCCGCTGAACAACCTCTGGAACCTGCATATTTTGGAAATACTAAACGGCCATGGCAAGAGAAGCTTGTGTTGGCACCACCTCCCATTGATGGAGAATGGTTGCCAAAAAGTGCTGTCTATGCTCTGGTTGATCTTATGGTGGTCATATTTGGTCGACCAAGAGGACTTTTTAAGGAGTGTGCAAAGCGGATTCAATCTGGGATGCGTGCTATTCAAGGTTTAATATTTTTAACTAAGACCAATTTCATTTCTTTCATCTTTTTGGTTTTTTAGTTGCATTGTATAAAAATCATGTTACTGTATTAGTGTCAGTTCTCATCCATCTGAGTTAAGACTGATATTTCATTTTGAATTATCGAAACTTCCTTGGTTAAATTGAAGTGGACACACACTTCTGACAGTTCTTTTTAATATGATAAGCATTTTTGGGGCTTGCATAACATTTCATTGGATTTTCCTTTGTCTGAAATTTTTAGCGTGGTAAATATTCTAGGCTTGCCTCAATGAATTGCAGCTCCTACTTCTTATAAATTTGACAGTCAGTATGAGAGATTTTGGCGTTTTAAATAATGCTAGATTTTACAATTCAAGTATTGACCATGTGTGCTAGTCAGAAACATGATTAGTTATTGTCTTGCAGTGGAGTTGGTGAAGCTTGGAATAACTGATGGTGTTAGAGGTTAGTCTCATTCTTACATGATGCTCAAAAGATGTATCTTTCATCCTTTGGGTCACTTATACGAGCTTTCTGGCATTTTCTGTTGAGCAGAAGTGGATTTGCAGCACTCTGCCATTTGGATGGCTGGTGTGTATCTAATGCTTTTAATGCAGTTCCTTGAAAACAAAGTTGCCGTGGAACTCACAAGATCTGAATTTGTTGAAGCACAAGAGGTAGGTGGGTGGTGCCTCCAGTACTATTGCTTATCATGTAGTGTGTGTTTTTCACCTCCTACTCCTCTCTCTCTTTCTCTGTCTGAGAATGTGGAGAAGCGAGTTTGGGCCCTTTGGGGTGGGTGGTATTTGGGCACAAGACCTTCTATATTCCAAGATTATCTTTCTATTTGTCTAATTTAGTGTTTTCGTGCAGTTGCTTATACCCTTATGTAGGGTTGCTGAGTTCACTAATAAACTTGATCATGCAATATTTGAACAGGAATGATCAAATAAAAGGGCTAAAATGTTTTCATTGCTTATTTTGTACTAGTTCTTTATTCTATCTTGTTAAACATAGTGCTGTAGAGGAGTTATCAATATCTGGCAATGATATGATATAACACTAAATGGATATACTTATTCAGTTAGACACAAGACACTCAAGTCAAATGTATAACGTACTTGTGCCTATACTAAGGCATTGAATTTTTCTGCTTTTGAGTTCACCTTAAAATGTTTTGGTTCACTCACTCATGTAAGAAGCCAGCTTTCACAACTGAGAATTTCTCTTTGAATTGGTGATTCCAGTTAGTAATTGGTTATTTTTTCCAACTGATAAGCAGAACTTTAACCCACCACAACTATTTAATAGCTAGTAGAATTTGATTTAGTCTGCTCTTTGGTTTTCAGGCCTTTTATACTTTACAAACCAATGGCGTTGGTTTGCTGTTCATTAAACAAAATACTTATCATGATCTCTATGTTGTTAGGCATTGGTGCAAATGAAAGAGTGGTTCATTCGCTTTCCAACAATTTTACAGGCCTGTGAGAGTATAATTGAGATGCTACGAGGGCAGTATGCTCATTCTGTTGGCTGTTATAGTGAAGCAGCTTTTCATTACATTGAAGCTGCAAAGGTATTGCTGTTACTGTCACACTACAGTTGGTCCACTACTAACCAATTTCAACTTCGATGGTCTGAATGATGCATAGGGATCATAGAATGAGCATCATTCTATTTAGCTAATGCTATAATCAGCAAAAGCTAGTTATTGCATATGCAAATGTTTATTATGCTTAACAAGCAGATCTTTATCATATGACCCACCAAATGTTTCAAATATGCTGTTTGTGCAGCTAACAGGGAGCAAGTCAATGCAAGCTATGTGCCAAGTTTATGCAGCTGTCTCTTACATCTGCATTGGTGATGCTGAATCATCATCACAGGTTAAATGTCTCCTTTAATGATGATGATGATGATGATGTTGATGTTGATGATGATGATGATGATGTTGATGTTGATGTTACTTTTGTAGATAGCAATTTAAATTTCAAGTGCAATAAATTTCTTCAATACTTTAGCTTATTTACATTTTAGTTTGTTTGGTGCAGGCACTTGATTTGATTGGACCAATTTACAGAATGAAGGATTCTTTTGTAGGAGTTCGAGAGCAAGCAAGTGTTCTTTTTGCTTATGGCCTTTTATTGATGAGGCAGGACGAATATGAGGAAGCACGGTAGATGCTTGGGCTCTTATTAACAACTTCACTATGGAAAATTTTGTTTGAACTGGAGGATGTTTGGCTGGCATAGCATATGGCCATTATTTTTCATGGCTTTTATGTCCTGTCCATTCCACATCCCTATATCTATATGCTATCCTTTAACCACACGTAGCTAATAAAGTCATCGTTAGTGAAGAAAATAGTTTTACCTTCTAAGTTGTGTTTTGCCAAAAGCTATTTTCCTTCTTTTGTGGGGATGCCAGGCTTTGTTCTCTCTCTTTATCCAATGCAAGAACTAAGTGCTATGGAAGATTGAAATGAACAATTTATCTTAGGATATGACACCTGAATGCTTAAACTATGTAGTGTTTTCTGGATATTTTTAAAATTTCAATAGAGTTGAACTTATTCACAGGAAAAAAAGAGAGGAACAGAAGTAAATTTTTGGTGTGAACTGTGAAAAGGAAGGCACGCACACCTTAAATGGTGCTAGGAGAAGTATAAATATAGATTGATTAAGAAATATTGCTCCCCTGCCTTCTTTTTTTTGGTGTGTGTGTAACACTTTTATTCTTTTCAATAAATGGTTTCGAGGTTCATCTTTAAATTTTGCTTTTCCATCTCTCTTCTCTTGTGCTAAAATAACATTGTTCGTGCAGAGCTCGGCTGGCCAAGGGCCTGCAGATTGCTCATAATAGTATGGGTAACCTTCAACTCATTGCACAGTATTTGACAATCCTTGGACATTTGGCTCTTGCTTTGCATGATACTGTACAAGCCCGAGAGATCTTGAGATCTTCCCTTACGCTGGCAAAGAAGCTTTATGATATCCCAACTCAGATCTGGGTGCTGTCGGTTCTGACAGGTATAGCTCTCTGCATTGAATCCTTGCTCTTGATTTGATCTAGTCAGCTCTGAAGTGCAATATATCTCCCACTCTCTATCTGTATGTTACTAGAATGGACAGACAATGTGGATGTTGTTGACTCTTTAATACTTTGCCTGTCATAAAGTGGCAATCCATGGCCAGTTATGTAGTATGTGTGTTGAAGATGTAAAATTTCTTTCCTTCCTTCTGGATTTATGGGGAGAGGGCTGTTAGGGAATAAAACGCTGGTGGTGGAATTGAACCAAAAATGATACTACTTTGAATCTCATGACCATTCTGCAAGACCTCAGTTATACTTATCTTGAAAGTTTTTTGCTTTGAAAACAAATAGCAATTCTTTTGAACCGTAACTGATACTTAAATTAGTTGAGATTAGCAGTCCTTTAAGACTAAATTATGTAAAAGTTTTTAATTTGTTGATTTAAGAATGCTAGTCTTGGAGAACAAGCTCTCCTGTTTCTACTAGATTAGATTATTTTGGAGAGATTTATGATTCCATACCTGTCAAGTTCATTCGGTTTATTGGTTATCATCTCATCTGGGTTATACCACAACTGCTCTTGCAGGTTTGTATAAAGGATTAGGAGAGATTGGGAATGAAATGGAGAATGAGGAATATCGAAAGAAAAAGTTAGATGATCTGCAAACAAAACTTGCTGATGCACATTCATCCATTCACCACATTGAACTGGTAAATTAATTTGGACTCATATTTTGCTCATATGACAACAATTAATTACATATATGACAAAAGGTTTACTTTGGACCATCTGCTAGCTCTTACCTGTTATTTTACATGTATCCTCCAATGAGCAGATCGACAAGGTAAGAATTGAAGTTCAACAGTTTCATGAACTTGATATCAAGCGTGCTATGGAAAGCCAGTCCATGGGAGTCAACCTCGACATTCCAGAGTCTGTTGGTTTATCAACTCCAATGCCAGCTTCTTCATCATCAAGGCTACTAGATTTGGATAATCTGGACAGTCGAAGGCGTGGGAAGAGAAAAATTTAGTTTGTTACTTTGTAGGTTTTATGATTTATGTTGATATACGAGAGAATAGGAAATATAAAGGGTAAATGAGACGGAGGTTAGGACTTCAACATGTACAATTGCAGGGTTTTCAACAAGACCACTTCCTTTGCATTTTTGTCGCTCTATTGTTAAAATATCGTCTAGCCTCAGCTTGGTAACCTGTTTGTTAGCACGGGCATTTGTTTTTTTCTTGGTTTTGGAATTGATCACCGGAGAGATCTTCTTGTGAGAAAGTTGGACCAAGGATACGTTGACTAATTTATCTTATTAAAAACAAGTGTAACCTATTAATAATTTGAATGTCAAAAGAACGTTATTCTTTTGCTATATATCCCAAGTCTCAAAGTTAACTATTCCAACTCAAAATTATAAGGTGATGTTGCTCTTTAATATATTTTTTAAGTGAATTTTTTTGGGCTAGGCTATTATGATAGTTTTAATTTAATAGTTTAAACTGTATTCTAAGAATTAATTTATATGGCTTATGTAGCTTGATTCTCATGCTGTTATTTAATCCCAAAACTATAGAAGTTTGCTGGCTTTATACGAGGAAAGTTTGACTATCTACTTGTGTCAGTTAAACAATGACCTCTTCAATCCAGCAATGGTCCTCTCACTAAAAGAAAAGCATAACTTCGGGAAACCATGCAAGGATTTGATACGAGTTAATTGGACTAGTTTGTCCATTGCTTGGAGTATGTGGAGACCAAAACCATCAATGAATTGGAGCCGGCAGAATATTTTGGGGTCAAGCATTCTAAACTAACCATCTTGATTTTTCCTTAATTTCAAGATGATAAAACGTTATTAGATTATGTGTAAATGTTATTAGACTATAATGGCAAGAGAGAATCTAGTGATAGGACGAAATTGAAATGGTTAAACTATACTCTAGAAAAAAAAAAAAAAAGGAATACAATAGTGAGATTGGACTTTCCTT
>Ga0307509_10005291_pt1 | contig 18057 bp, 15 predicted proteins | sample 10_EM_MG_FD_202245 | JGI IMG/M metagenome (GOLD analysis project Ga0307509, IMG submission 202245) | Populus trichocarpa ectomycorrhiza microbial communities from riparian zone in the Pacific Northwest, United States - 10_EM | ecosystem: Host-associated > Plants > Roots > Unclassified | place...
CGCCCAATCTGTCGACTGGTTATGTAATTTTGTTCTCACTTGTTTTTCTCCTGTCTTCCAAATTGGTTCCTTATTATCTTTCCTACTGCGGATATATGTTGCTGTTTCGCTGTATAAATAGTAGGCCCGGAACCTTGCTCTACAGGAGATTGCGACAATCACCAAGATTCCACGTTCCACCTACCCTAATATCATCCACTTCTCAGTTCTCCGTATGACACAAACTGGTGTTCATGATTCCCGCTCAGAGGAGAATCTCAGTCCTAGGCCAACTGTGGTAAAGGGTCAAAACTAGGCACTATGACCAGAGGAGAGAAATAATCTAGGTAATAGTAGCGCTTACTAGTCATATTTGGTTGTACTACTAAGGTCTAAATCTTTAAGAATACCTGATTCCGAATGCGCGATGAAAATGGAAGTAACAAACTTCACGTTTGCCCCCAGACTCTTGTGCACTGCCCACCACACCCCCACTTTGTTTGCCGCCTCCCATATTTTGTTGAGTCTTTGGATAGCGACGAAGCCTTTATCGCGCTTTCTTGGCCCAGACAGAGATTAGAAACTAAGGCAGGACAGACCCTGCTTCCGCAACCCATTCGAGAATCACCTCTGTGTTATTCTTGTTGTATATGAGGAGGCTAGCCAACTTGTTGCCTAATGTCATCCATAAAGAAATAGGCCCCTAAAAAAGGAAAACTCTATCTCATATCTCGAGGCTCGCTTTTCTCCCAAACTACTCCATGCCCAAACTTGGGGCGGGCTCGGCCGACCACGAAGTCAGCCAATGTCTTTTAACAATATAAGAGATAAGCTATAGGCCCCGTCTCAAAGGGGATCGGGCACTTAATAGAGGAGGAACGGGAAGGAGAGAAAATTTAACCCAAAGGATTCTAGGACCGGTGATACCCATGGTCTAGCCTCTGCACTGCATGTTGATTAGCTATTCCCCGGCAAAGGGAGGGGTATATCAGCAGGTGGTATATATAGTTCAAACAATGTCAACTCTCATTCTAGCCGATGGCCGTTGACCAAATACCTAGAATGGTCAAAATTTTAACCCGAAAGATCTCCCAGCTCGTTGGCATTGGCTTCAAGCACAAGAATATTCTAGATCAGTCAGGCTCTTGGATAAGATAACACAGGAGGGCTTTACCGTGGAAAGGCGAGAGGTGGCTCGTGGAGCTGACGGTCAACCCCTTCCAGACAGTTATCTTGGCTGACCCAGAACTTAAAATGGAAAATTACGCTCCCCTTTCGTGGCTTCAACGGAGCCGCACAGGGGTACATGTCACCTAAGCTAGGAGATATTGCACAACACCTCCAACCTCCCTAACTCACCACTCGGGGTACTAACAATACTACCGTTAATGCCATATATTCCTGCTAGTGCTCGAACGCTACGCGCAGCCCGCCCCCGAAACCACCACCGGCCTGCCTGGGCACAAGCCTCATGAATCCAGTGGACCCTCTGTGGATATGATACACCTCCGAAACCTTCCCACAAGGCCGAGAATTAAAGCCACTTACTCCACTAGATTAGCCCATACCTAACCTTACCCTGGTTTTTGTCCCCCCCACCTACTGGTGTAGTCCTCTAGCCTTACGGTTTAGGAATCAGTGATTAAGGGTCACCCCCCCCTCTCCCCCAGTGTTGTGGCCAGCAAAAATCCGGTCAAAAATCATTGACGCCCACCAAGGGGCTCGGTGAGGCCTGCCCCACATCCTGTACCGGTACAGCTACGAGCGACCGGAAAACAGTACTTTGCTCCGGACTGTCCCACGGGTAACTGAATAAGGCGCTGACTCGACCCTAACTTGATATTAACTTGAATCTATAGATGAATCTCCAGTCGTCCAAAGCAGGAGATGGACTAGTGAATACTGAGTCTGGGCATAATTACTACCGTGTTCGCTAGGTGTCGGAAAATCCTAGTATTTTTAAAGTCTCGAGTTCCTGATAGCAAATACCTTCCCTGCTGCCATAGAAGTTCTAGCATCCATTGAAGCCGCGTCTCTCCAATACTCACCTTACCAAAAAACCAACATTCATGGAAAGAAAAACAAATAAATATTAAGAAGTTCTAAGGAGATCCTCCTTCGATTACCGGTATTCCGTTCCTTTCAGGAAGGTCATCTTTAATATTATTCCGCAATTTTGGTTTTCGAAAGCGCCGATCTTAGACACTAAGTTAGGCACCATCCCATCTTCTCTTATGTAACCTCCGATCTTAGAGGAAATTCGCATAGCATCGAATAAAACGGTAGGCAGATCTACTTAAGGGCCCTACACAGTATTGTATTGGGGCTGAACTAGTGTTTTGCAGGCTCAGGTGGGAGTTAGTCAGCTAGGATGCAAAAAAAACCCCTTTGAGCGAAAGTTTTTGCGTTGATGCGCCTGTTGTAGACAGAAAAAAGAGTTGCACATGCACTATACCGTAAGAACTCGAATAATTGGACCTCACGCTAGGACGTTGGAGTTGGCATTGCTGGTAAGATCTGGCTCTTTTTTCCCTCCTTTTGTCTTAAGCTCAAGCTGGGGGGCCAGTTTTCGCTGTGCGCTCGCCCCCCTACCCAAGGGAGGGAATTTCAGACGCCCTAGAGCGAGGTTCAATTATTCGAGTTCTGACGGTAAATGATCAATGCTTACCCGGAGCCCCCGCGTAAACAATTCGCAAGCAGGGACTGAAAGCTCATATAATAGTCTGACCATGCAGAGGGGCGCACATTCGCTAGCAAACCAGTCATTTTGTTGCCAAATACCGTAAAATCTCGTGAAATCCACTATCTCCATCAGCACCTAATCTCCGGATTCTCAGTCAAAAGTCCCCAAGAAGGATTAGTGCTTTCCTGACACGGTATAGCCTAAGTCATTCCGTCTTGTTGGATCTCGTTAACCTGGCAAGCTAGACCTATCGTGGGCTGATGTCGCGATTTACAGGGATATTCGTCACTGCTCGGAGATAGTGGATTTCACGAGATTATACGGTAGTTTGGTGCACACCGACATCAGCACCCAGCTGCTCGCAGGCACTAGTACGTGGCACCCTCAGGTAGAAAGCCGAGGTACGGGTTTGGACCAAAAGTGATAGATTGCTTGAAAGTTCGTTGTTGACATTGGTGAGCAGAGTACCGCGAATAGATAGCCTAGCCACTGCACCAGAAATCATAACATAACGCGATATTTCGTCACCGCCCTTTGCTTACGTTGAACGCGAAAGCAACCAACCTGTGCGGTCTTGGATAGCTGGAAGAACACCTTCTGCATATGTCGTGTCCTAGAAAAGCTCTCAATCGGGGGTCTAGTGGTGGTCTAGCCACACTAGAGCTAGGTTCGAGCAGTACTTTATCTAACGATAGACACCTCCGATCGAAGGCCGAGTGATTGTGTATGAACCACTATGACAGATCGTATTCGTAGTGCACAACCTTATTCGCTGACTGCAAGCCTACGCCCTAACTCCCGCCGAAGGGCTGCGGATAGCGAGTGTCAGCTGGAGCACTCCGTAGCCATGCCAAGTGAAAACGACACTTTCCCAGCGGATTTGGGGAGATACAGCCAGCTTTGAGACAAGCCAACTGGGATGCCCATCTGTAGGGATCGAGTATGATTATGTGTGATCGAGTGGGCCTGCTGAGTTTCAAATTAAGCTTTTTAGAGGAGCTCTACGAAGCTTGAACACCAGCAGCCCTGATCTTTTCATGACATTCCCAGCTTGAAAGGTCCGAGCCGTGCGGGCTTGCACTTGCCCCGCATACGGGATACTGGTATTCAGAAGAGAGGTACTCAAATACGGTAAGTGCGGTTGAAATTCGCCACCTCCCGCATTCCTTTAATCCACGGGCCCATAGACAAAGGGTCTTGAGAAAAATTAGTGTGTTCCTGTCACAGTATAAGATCAGCCTTCAGGATGTGTTGATCTCGTTAACTAAGATATACAATTCTGCTAACTTGTCAAACCAAACCTATCCTAAGAGATAGAGGATCGCAGCACAGCATCTAGAGAGAGCTAGGCGAAGAAACGGGAATCGATTCTGAACCACTCGCGAATTTCGTGGGTATCTAGACATAAGGCCTACCAAAATGGTAGATTCTTGGCGCCAAGGACCCGGATACATTTGAAATTCGCGAGCACCGTATCATGATTCGGGGAGACAGGCAAGGGACATATACCGGTATTGCAGATGTACAAATGCATGCCTGCGATTGGATAGGGCCACATATAAAGCCTAGCCTTGTGAGGTGATACTTTATCTTTCGGTTGTGTTGCGCGCTTCCCCCCATTAGATTGTTGGTCATTAGCTAATTTTGGCCGACAGATTTGTACGGGCCGTCCCGAGATTGCGGAAAATATAGTTCCCCTAAGGAAACCAAAAGCCCGTTAACGATCCCGTGATCCATACTGTAGGTGGAGCATGCCCCTAAGGACAGACTTAATTTAGGGGCATACGGGATAGTAGAAAAGTTTATCCCTCCGATTCTCGGAAATTTTGCTTATCCGCATTATCTTATTTTTTTCACATGATTAATGGAACAGCTGCTCGTCCCCGACCGAATGCCGAGGAAGAGCGCATTCAATCTATTGCCCTCGCGTTTTTCTCCGGCTGGCCAAGAGGAGAGGAGATAAGTGTTGGGCGTGCAATAAAATGTAATGTGAGAGACTGATCAAATAAAGAATTGAGAATGATGCCACCACTCGGGAGAATCACGGAAGTAGGGCAGCTGAGTGCTAGTAGGTATAAGGCGGATTGTTGGTGGTTTGATCCCACCCACCCCCATAATCAGATAATTGTCGACGGCATAGGGGAGCCAGTAGCTGAGAGTGTGTGCCACGATACCGGTGTGGTGGTTAATGCCATAAGCCCGACGAAAAAGGGGTGGATTAGGGCAATAGGTGTTGGACATAAACACTTGGCCTGACAAGTATCACCGCCCGCACCAGATGGGTGATAATCGGATTTTCGGGACACGGGGGGTGGATGGAATGCCACTGCATACAGGAGTAACCTCCCGTAGAGTTGATCAAATACCAGCGTCTACGTGGTGGCCTGAAATAACATCCTGCCGCACAGGAGATGCATGCCGGGAGCTCTCTCTGCTCTTCATGCATGCTAGAACATCCAGCTGCCAGATAGGAGAGTTTTCCTGGCGGAAAGAGTGGTGGGGAATTCACCCGCAACACTACTGAATATGCATCCCTCGGAATTTACCTACCCTTCGAGGAGATCAGTGATATCATAGAGGAGTGGCACCCCAAAAGTCTGCAATAGAAACATCCCTTGCTGTTCTACACGGGGTCCAAGGGTCACCAACCAATTCGAATCTCGTCTACTCCGAAATTAGCATTATTCGGAGTTTTCCCAAAGTCCCAGGTTGTTGGGGACGCGGTTGCCCCGTTTTTGATGTGTGAGCTAACGGAAATAGTATTCCCTTTGTCGATATCTCTTCTAGGGATGAAGCTGTCTCTACCTTTGCCTTGGCCGGCGAAGCCCAAGGCTGCGGCTAATCAGGATAGCTTTCCGCTCTTGTCGACTACTGTACCGCTAGCTGTCAGGCACAGAGGCGACTTTTCCCCGTTTACACGCTTCCTTTCACCTTTCCGGTACCGTACTGCAGTGCCACTGCGCGCTTTGCAGCTTGCCGCACATGCTGTGCTTACGAGGAATTCTGATAGGTATAATATATTCCGATGTCGCGAGAATTGGCAAGTTCTTGCGGAATGATTGGTGGAGATTTGTTTGTGGTGACCATTTTCTGCGCGGGTACTTGCAGAGTCAGGGTCTCTCGATTCTGGAACGGACCATATAAGTAATATCGCACGGAGGGTTTGGATGCTAATGTTACACGCTTCGGAGCCTATCATAACGCGGCCGAACTATCGTCATACTGTGCTGAAAATGTGATACGCAGTGTCAACCCGCTAGGTCTTCGATACGATGCAGAGGGCTGACCACCCCACAATCAGTCCAATCCTGCCCGCGCAATTGGCCCCTCCTCAAGCAATTGTTAGAGACTTTTGCAAAATGACTCTGAATGTGAGGCAAATGCAGTTCTGGACCAACGGGATTGCTGGGATTTGACACTGGATGGGAAATCGCAAAAGTCCATTATGCTCTGGAGTCTGTTTGTCGGAGCTTTTTTTTCTTCTAAAAAAATAAAATAAGGAGAAAGTGCCCTTCTTTCCCACACTCTGGTAAGCGGGGGTGGCGGGGCACCTGAGGCACCCCGACTAGTGGAAGCTAGGTTGGTATCGCTGATGGGGGCAAGTTTGATTAATTGGCGAGATTCGATTTCTATTGCGGGCGATCGTAATGGTGGAGTACCGATGATAGGACAAGGCGAAGGCCACGCTCCGCCACCCATACCCTTGAGCTTTACTTTTCTTTTTATTATTCTTCGGAATCTTCCCCCCCCTAACATACTACCAAATACCGAATGGTAACACCGTGCGGTACTGTAAAGTTTGGGCAAAAGTGCGGGTGGGGAATTGTTGAGTTCCACGTTGTATAGACACGTCAGCCTGGAGAATGATTTCCGCCAGAATGAACAATTCAGTAAGGCTGATTTTAGCTATCCCTCATTATCCCTCGGGATAGACTAAGGCCTAGAGCACACCATGCCCCGCGCCTTTCTTAGGTGTGGTGTTGGGGTCTGCACTGTAGGGACCAGAATGCTAAAGAAACCCAGGACGGTATGCAGGCCAATGCTAAACTACCGCCTATCGGCTTGTTCTGTGCCGAAATGTTGTAGTACTCGAGTATAGTATCCACGTGGGTCGCTTAGTAAGGGGTCTGATATGATGCTAGTTACTCGGGTGGGGGAGTCGATCCACGAACACCTTTGCATGGTCAAAGTGCCGTAGATACACCCTTTGACAAATAGATATCGTAAAGCCTTTACTAAATCTCTCCTCTTTTACAATCAAATAGGCTTAGCTGCCTATCAGAAACAGTCATTCACTGCTTAATTTAATATGTTTTCAATGACTATGGGAAGCGTACCTACCCCTAGGCATTGGGAATGCTCACCAACTAACCCTGATGTCGGAGTATATGACCCCCCACCGTCAGTTTGTTTCACACTAAAGTACAGGAGTAGGTAATACTGTAAAATCTCGAACAATCGGACCATGTGCTATGTATGTAGTCCGAAATGCCCTCCGGAAAATGGGCGAAAAACACAACAAAAGTCTGCCCCCCAAAACAAAGAAAAAAGAAGAAAAAAGACGCCAGAGCTTACTAAGAGAGGTAATTCTAACGTCCTAGCACAAGGTCGATTATTCGAGTTCTGAGGGAACGGCATTGGTGCTATCTACCACCCAGCCCGCCATCCCCTCAACCATGGCTAGGACAAAAGTGGCGGCTGCGGTCAACTATTTTACTTTAAACGCCAACTACGGAAGCTCAATAACTTATAATCCTCCATATGGTGAATAGTCACTCGTATGTGGGACTCCATCGCTCAATTTTGATTTTATTACTCCATTGGAACTTCTTTGTCGCGGGCCGCCAAATATTGTAAGTTAGTTCCCTTTTGATGATATATACCTCAGCAAGCCCTCCTCAGACAACAAAAATATTAGATGATAATGAGGTGGAGCTCTCACTAGTTCTCAGAATTATTATTTTTAAGCATCTATACGTAAGACCTGGATCAGCCTTTGTAATTTAATGCTATAGTTTATAGTGCTACCGTGAGAAGTATGGTGCACATATAGCGAGGGGTCTAGTTCATGGCTGCTCACTCAGGTGCTAGATGGTGCCGTATTTTTTGCATTGCGAGGAAGTGCGTTAGCTTTAAAATTTAAAACAATTCAAGTTACAAGCATATAGAACCCGAACATTTAAGTCCGAATTTTGTATGGGCGGTCAGACACGCATAGAACAACCTGCCATACAAATTCCTCATCCCTGTGTTCATTCCTGTAGCTTGTACTTGACGGGAACGACTGCCCGCTTCAGGGATCCTTCTTCGCAATTACCCGGCTGTGTGGGCGGCCGCTCTGTCATGTGGGATATGGTTCAAGCTACCAGGAGATAGGGGGAAAAGTAGTCTCCCTAGACAGGGAATCTTCGGAAAATATAAAAATCAGAATCTGTAGCTCGAGGTTAATGAGTTGCAAAATATGGAATTCCAGGGTCCATCCAAGCGTCGTTATTGAGTTACAGGGATTCGGATGATCGGGACCCACGTGGCTGGCAGCGCGCCAAGGTTGAGGGGTGCGGGCAGTTTGATAGGCCGGAATTAGATACCGCAGATACCAGTACCGCACTAGCTATGGGTGATCGAATGATGATCTTGGCTTTCCATTCGTGGTGGGTTTTATGAGCAAGAGAAGCGATAGCTGTTCGCGACGAAACACCATGGATCCCGATTGCGATATTGCTGCTCGCCTGCGTGGTTTTCCCCAACTCCAGAATATGTGCCAAGTGTATAGTACCCGACCAATCAAGACATATATTGTCTCACGTTCACCTTGCCTGAGTGCAGCTCGTCTTCCTCTACTCGAGTAAGTGCGGCGCGCGAACAAACCCGGGATAGTGATTTTTTAGAATGGGGAGGGGCTCAGGCTCTTTGGTCTGGTTTGTTAGTTGTAGCACATTTCATATACACTGTACTCGCGGTAGGGGTGAAGTATTGGAACAAGCTAGGGTCAAGATGGCCAATGCAAGATTTCCTTCATTCGGATCGCCGGATACCTCAGAAGGAAACTAACCGCTCTTTTTTCTGTTCCTCGCATAGACATTTACCCCCCTGTTTGTTCCAATACTTTACCCCTACCGCGAGTACACACCAGAGCGCATTGCAGCAAATGACACCAGGGAGCAATGGAATCTGGGTAGTGAAAGCAATACCGTAGAGGGTCTCAGACCTTGAGCTCGAGGGTCCCCCATCGGATTGTATCCTGCATTATGTCCCTTGATTCTGATGATAGTCGGCCGTGCCCCAAGTGTGGGGTCTGACTTCCTTTTCTGTTGCCGCACTGGCATCTGCCTGCAGGTTTCACAGGACCTCACAGTGAGAACTGGGATGGTTGAACCTCACGCTAGGACGTCGGAGTTGCCTTCCCTAGTAAGGTCCGTTATGCTCGAGTATTTTCCTCTCGCTTGTCCCAGCGGAGGGCTGAAGGTGCCTTTCGGGGTGGTTCCCTCTCTTATCCGAAGAGGGGAATTACGGACGTCTCGGCATGAGGCTCGATTATTTCGGTCCTTGACGTAGGTGTGAGGGTCGGGGAACTGTGCCAGAGAGAACGTGGTAGCAAATACAGTGCTGCTGCGATGTGCCAGCACTCCAGGGCAATATACTGGGCCGGTGGCTGGAAAAATACAAGCTTCAGAGTTAAGCTCTTGGTGATACTTTACCGGGATCAATGGAGATGGTGCCCGTATGAGGGCTTTTGCGCAACTGGACTTCGAGGGTTTGGTGACGTCTACCGCAGCCTTTGTTATCGTTGATTTGGACTACCTGAACGTTGGAGCGCGGTTCTACTCTAGTGTCGTTTGGAAGGCACCCCTCAGGCTCGTGCAAAGGCTCTACTTTTAAGGAGAACACCGCATTCAACAGTTGTGCAAATACGAGGATATGCCTTGCGAATACCTCACTCGTTCGTTGTGCTACTGCTGCCCAGTGAATCTGAACCTCCAGCGTCAGTTGCTACCTGCGCGCTTGTTTCCGGACCGTTGAAATAGTCGAGCAGAAGGAGAAAGAAAGAACGGAAGGGATATTTGACCTAGCATCTGCTCTGGAGGTGTCGTCTCAAATTATACAAGCACTCTTCGTGTGCCAGCTCTTTCAATTGTCAAATAGGTGGGCACTGATGGTCTGCATGCAAGATGAGATGCTGGCGCCAAATGGCAACGGTTCTCGTGGTGTTCTTTCTGCCCTTTTATATTTATTTTTTCCGACTTTCTCTCCTCCCCTCTCCTTCCTCCTTGCCCCCCCCGCACAGACTTTTTTATTACTTTCTTTCGTGCACAGTCTTTCCTTCTCCTTACTTTCTTCCATGTTTTCCTTTCTAACACCTGAGAGCTCACGGTTTGCTATTTAATCTTTACAGGCAGCATCGGTCTCTGGTGAACTCTGCAGTCAATGGGTCATCTTCATAGTTGTTGGATGCTTGCGGTGTTACTGGTGCCCAGCTCCCTGTTTCCACCCTCCACCGGCGAATAAAATTGGCAGTAACTGCGGGAACTGAACCACACAGCTGGCGGTGGTATTTCAAGTTCACACGACCTTCTTTCCTTGCTGGGAAAGAACGATGGCGGACCAGTATTGCCACAGTGGAAGGAGAGGCCTAGGGAAGATGCCCTACCGGCCTGCTTATGGTGCTGGGGATCCCCAGGCTTCCACTGGGCAAGAGGAGCACCAGCAAGCTTATGCTCCGGAGGTTAACACGAGCTATCATCGTGGCGGGTCTCTCGGTGGCTCATCCTCCACTCCTTCATACCAGAACCCAATCCCCAATGATTACGCATCCCGGTCAGCATTCGGCTTTCCCTCCAAAGGTAAGAACGCTAGAGAAATTAAAATCACGTCAAATGTTGGCCGGAACAATGATATTACGGTTACCGAGACGGTCACAAACAAACACTCCCAGCTTTCCGTCTTTTTATAAGAACAGCCGCGTTAATAATTGATAGGTTTATTGCCCCCACCCCCATCTACTGAGATGGAGCCACGGTAAATCCCAAATCCCCTTTCTCATCTTCCACTGCTAGTACTCTCGTTCTCTTTGTTAGAATTCGATTTTCTGCATTTCATATCTTATTCTGGTTGTTTGATCAGGTACCTCATGTTGTGCTGCGCGGGGCAGGGACAATCGAAAATAGGGATCTCCCCTAACAATGAAATCACCGAGCCACCATGTCCTTGTCTTTTCCCGCGACGCAAACACTTGCTGTTTTCATTTGGCCTATTTTATTTTTTTATTTTTTATTTTACTTCCCTTCCTATGACTGTACTCTATCGTTATCGATGCTTGTGACGGGATTATCTGCTGTGCTGGTGTCCCGCCCCCGCTTGGTGATTTCAATTTTTTACATCCAAAATTTCTCATTTGCTCGCTCGTTGCTTGGAGGCGGGTTGTTTCCTCTCTAAGAAGAGCGGGAAGGAAGCAAAGGGAAATCATAAAGCTGTGTCCACTGCCGGTTTGGGGTGTGGCTTTGTTGACACAAGCGGATTTCTATTGCAGGACCCCTCTGTCACCTGGCCCCCTCAAGCCCTACTACCCCCCGACTAGCGCCCAGGACCAGCACCTCTCTATTGAACAGAACTCCACGTAAGGACCTGATTTCCCCGCTCCCCGCTTTAGAATGAAATATTGCGATTACCATCGCGATTTTTATCATTCCTCTCCTCTCTACCTTGAATACCATTTACCCCTATCCCCCCGTCTCTAGACCGAAGAATCACCTTTTTGACCGTTTGTTGCCGGTCTAGTGCAATTGCTCCGGGAACGCGTGGACAACCATCCGACCCTGAGTGGGTGGGCGGAGTTCTTGATACCAGAAGCCAATTTCGCTCATATAGCGCTGGGAGCCCTCATTACTTCCCCGCGATCGCCTCGTTCGCGGTAAATGGGAGTGCATGGGATCGTTCTTTCATTGAGGACAACGATCTCAACCGGCATCATCACGAACACCAAAACCAGCAACGGTATCTTGATACTTCTATGGATGAGCCTAGCCAGCTGAGTAGAACTTATGGCCTGCCGAATATCCACGAATCCCCGTCGGCAGCACCACAACAGCAGCCATTCGGGGATTATGAGGAGTCAGGAGTACAGGCTGTCTGTTTGCCTTTTTTTAACTTCATTCCTCTCAAAAGTTTTCCGGACTACTTTTGTTAACTTGTGTCTGTTTTCGTTTTCAAGCCTACCGCCCCAATTTCAATTGATACGGAGGAAAACGCTGCAAGGAATACAGGCCGATCAATGAAGCCTATAGTGACGCCATTCTACATTGCGTCGTCCCATACAGAGACCTTGGGATCACCGGTTTCTGATTCGGAACATACACCATATGCATCACAAATTAGGCCAGCCCCCCATGATGGATTTACTCCGAGCCAAGCCGTGGGAAAATCGAATAGCTCAGTCCAAGAGCAAGCAGAAATGGAGCAATTTAGTAATTTTCCACCAGCCATCTCACCCTTAGCCTCCTACAGTCCGACGCAGCCTGTTCGAGAAGACGATCGCCGGATGTGGCCCACCCATAGGACGCAGGGCATCCGGTGGGCAAAGAGTGAGCATGCCTCCCCAATAGAAGACCCGACTCCAAGTCCCAAGCTTAGGAGGTCTTCCCTAAAAACTTGTGAACTTGGAGAAACAGGTCTTGGCTTTCCAGGCTGTTACGTGCTTGTCCCAACTGCCGATAGTCCTCCGGACTCAGGATCTCAATCAGGGGACGGGCCAGAGCCTAGTTTAGTGTCAGCAAAGAAGAGCATACGAAGGCCGATGGAGGAAGCAGAGCGGGCAGCCATAAAGTTAAATAGAAAGTTGGGGGTTTGTCTCCGCTGCAAAATATTCAAGGAAAGGGTATTGCACCGATCTCTGAACCCCCCCAGGTCGAATTTTTGCTTACCATATCCTTCACCCCACTATAGTGCAGGGGGGGATTTCCTTGTGACCGTTGCCTCTCCCTGAGGCATTGGAAAAATATCTGTGTTTCAGCACACTTTGCTCATAAGTCAATATTTTCTCGGGGTATGGCCGAAATACTTTTTTTCCATTACCTAACCCTTTATGGAAAGTATGTTAACATATCTGGTTAGGGCTCTGGAAGGCTCGTCTTGCTCCTTCGATGCGCAATGTTGCTGAATGGATCCCATTAGCCTCCAATTCCATTGAGTACATTCACGTCAGCAACGGTTATTTACCGTCCATTGTTATAACAGTCCAGCGATTCAGGCCCGTCGACCCCACACTTTTGGATCATGTACTTTGGAGGGAGCTTCGGAAAACGGATTGTGCTCGGATACCCTCTACGGCAATCGCAGTATCATCAGAAATCCCTTTTGATAAGTTAGATGCGTATTTTGGCGATCACATACCCCCTCTTGTGGCTGAAATCCAGGTGTTGGCTGGTTTGCAAGTGCATGACCAAACGTTTGCACAAACACTACGGGCTGCCTGTGACTATTCTTCAGCCAACCCAGAAAATGTAAGAAGCTTTAAGACTAACTATTAGGTAGCAATATTCTAATACAGCACCTATAGGGTCAGCTTATTAAGAAAGCGTTGCGGCTCTGGGCTGCTCAAATGGTTTACTTCAAAGGAGTATGGAGAATCAGCGGACAAAACAAAGTGGGGATGCTGCCAATCCAAGATCTCAAGTCGAAGATTTATGGAATTACCCCTCTGCCTAGACTCGCCAACCAGCAATTGGATGCCAGGGTGGAGGAGTGGATGGCCCAAACGGAACAAGAACTCCTCACCGAGCTCCAGACCAAGATATTCAAGCGCAGTTCCACAGACTGGTTTACAATATATCTCACCTTGTTTATCACTCTCAGCACGCTTGAGCTGGATACGTGGAGCCTAAAGACGTGGGCTACTGATTCGAAAAACCTATTGGATAAGATTGAATTGATGGTAAGAGGATATCTGCCCCGAACGCCTCGATAGAGAACCCTGGGGCGTTTGCTATTGTGGTGGTCCAAATGTTAATATGTCGATGCGGCTGATTTGAAGAATTTGCGCAATCCGAGTGAGGCTCGCAAAGCTTGGCTATGGCCACTTTCAGACAATCCCGAAACCCTTGTGGAACGCAACGCCTTTCTTACGGAAACCCTTGTTGCCCACTTCAGGTCTGTGACTAAAGGGTTTGTCCCGTTTACGTTGGATTGGTACAGCGATCAGGCTGTTGTAATGGTAGGAGGAGAGCACTATGCGCTGGAATATATGAGGACTATAGGTCAGCAACTGAAGGTGTCTGGTAAGGAGCGTCCCACAACCACTTTTTCTAAACACCCCTAACTATTTTCGCAGACCGACAATTGCGAGAGAGAATAGTAGCAGAGTATAGCAGGGAAGATATTAACAGTCTTAGATTCTCGCACTCGGCGAAATTAATGGTGGGCGAGGACACGTGATCTGCTCATACCTATACCTATATTTTCCATCGATCAACTTATATCTTTTTATCATTCTCCACTTATTTGTTTTATTTTATTAGGATGGAGGTTTTGGTTTGTCCGGACATTTTTCCGGGGACTTCAGGATAGGTGGACCCGTTACGTTTTCACTGGGAATGCGATCTTTATTCGTTCTGAGGTCATGAGGAAGAGTGCTGGTTCTGCTCGTCCGGGGTGAGACTAGTATTTGAATTCGCCGAAGGCCTAGGAATAACTAAGTGTTTAAGCATATACTTGGATAGACTTTATGTATATCGTACATAACTCTTTAATAAGACTTCAACCCCGCACCATCCCCACATACACGGCCTGCAGAATCACCAACCCAATACCCAGCCCCTAATACTCCTTGCTCTGATTTTCTCTCCCTCATTTTGTTTCCTGCTCGCCTGCGCCCGGTGATCTTGAACATGAACTCCGCTAATGGGAGCCAATCGGCCAATCAACCAACGAACCAATCCACTATTCAAGAACCCGCGCGGTACGGGGTGCCCTGGCGGGGTATTCATGCATTATGTGGTGCTCGAGTAGTAATAGCGCAAAGGGCATTAAGCCCTCCCACTCGGACAGATGTTAACTGGCTGATTTTCTGTGAGGAAACAGCGGCTGGGCTCTTCAGTGGCAGCACTTTATTCAGCTTATCGCAGGAACCTTTACGGTTCAAGTTTAGCCGTCCAAGTGAGGGGGGTGTCACAGTGACTTGTGGAGTCGGGATGGGGTACCGTGCTCGAGTATGGCAAAATACTCGAGTACCGTAGGGGGAAAGTGATTAAGCGAGTCTTGGTGGTCATGTGATATCGCTTATTTCTCTAAAAATGATGCCATCCCTGTCGCAATTCCTCTCACTGGTCGAGCCTATCTTTTTGCAAATTAAAGAGGTATGACAATATGGTAATAATTTGAAAATGCATGCACTCTAATCGTATCAGAGGAGCAAGGATCTAAGTCCACAACAATAGTGCCAAGTGTACTGGTACTTGCGCTATCACATGAATGGCAATTTCTACTGTAAGAAATTGACCCCTGCGATGCCGGAAAGATTCGTTGTTCCACCATCCGAGATCTCGACAATCGGCTGCGCATAATAGGTTAGCGGAAGAACGCATACGAATTAATGACATCAAGAAATCTCTGCCCCTCCAAGCTATACCTCGTCTGGGATATATCATCCCTTTGCAGGATGTTTCTTCTCAGATTAGGGCCGGATCGTCGATAATAGATCTAACGAGTTTTTGCGGTACCGGTATCTCGAGAATCCGGGAGATACCGTGTTATTCGGCACTATCCGGTCTGGCCCCAGGCCGTGGTTCCCACGGAGAGAATATCTGGTAGGGATCGATGAAACCCTAACCCGCGTCTGCGATTCGTTCGCTACCTCGCGCGGGGGAGCGAGGTATGTAAAAAAAGGAAAAAAAAGGAAAAAAGTCGATGAATAATGGTAAGCATTCCTATTGGGAACCAAATGTGAACAGTAAGATACACAAGTGGTGTCATATTAGAGGTCGATAGTGCCGTGAGATCGGCTGCGATTTTGGCGATCCTTGATATGGCTAACAATGGTGTCAAATGGAAGGTAATGATTCCCCAGATCATAAAGTCAGCATCTTACCCTAAACCTCATGAACTGCTGTCGCAATGAGCTGACTCTAACGCAACGAATTTTAAAAGCAAATAACTAATAGGGAAACGAGGAAGGTGTGCTTCCTATTGTGGGTTTACCCCCGGTGTTATTTAGGGATCCTATAGTACTTGTAGTAGGAGTTCATGGTGCATCGTATAAATGGCCCGAATCGTTGTCACGGAGGATACTAGGTATACGGGGGGGGGGGGGGTGCGGACATTTTTTTCTTTCTTTTTCCTTAACAAGACTTTAAACTCTTCGGGGATGTGCGCTTTTGATCTGGGGAGTATTGCTCGGGCTCTGGTTGTTGGAAAGAGGGGGTAACCGGCGAACACTCCTATTGGTTATGCTGCGAGATATACTTATTGTAGGAGATAAACGAGATTTTGTCTCCTTTATGAGCGAGGTGTTTCTTGGCTATATGTTGGAAGCTGCTATTGATTCGCGAGTATTTATGGATAAGTCTATTTTGCTATCCTTAATACCCTCTTCTAGTAGTGGCTTTCCTGCACTGGCTTCGATGCGTTCAACCCTCGTGCCTTACCTTCCTCCGCCTGCGAAGGTCTGGATTTGTAGGCACTTGGATGGATATTTTAGTACAAGAGTGACCGGTTTGCAGGTTAACCGATATTAGAGTTGATGGTTTAAATTTTTTTATAAGTAGAGGCGCTGTCTACTCGTAGGAGAGCGTCTCGCTCATTTGCGTGGCCCTAAGGATGAACCAAGTAGCTGCCCAAGATCACTGAGGATACCTGTAGGCGATCCCACGTTCCCGGTTAGGCTTGCGGGCAACTTGTGGTCCATGAACTGTGAAATGGAAAAGTGAACATGCGCCACGAGGTACAATGTACATGCCCGGGCGCGGTTTGTGAGATAACTTGGTGATCGAGGCAGGGTTGAGTGGGAGGACAGAGAGAGTTTGACAGGGCTGGGGATAATGACATAATGTGAATATGCCTAAATGTGTTTCTTAGAGTGTTAGAAGGAGCAAGGTTAAATCGAAAGTGCTTGCCACACAAATACCACAAAAAATACGGAAAGAATAATAATAGAGGATTATACCGTAATGACTTGAATAATTGGAAGGTGTGCTATGTGGTCCCAAGTTCTCTTGATTGGAAAGGGGGCTGAAATGCTGCAAAAACACAGTTCCCTTTCCCCATCGGAGGCAGAAAAGGGACAACAATTTCTGGAACTTACTCGGAGAGGAAAGCCTAATGACGTGCGGGTAGCACACCGTCCAGTTATTCATGGTTTTACGGTATTGGTCGGAGCGTGCTCCGGACGACCAAGCGTTTTGGGAGTCTCCCGATAGGAACCCAATGATAGCTCCCCTTCGCCGGCGAGAAGATGTCAGGATCAAGGGAGGCATGTGGGAGGCTTCACGTTTGCGGGTACAGTAGAGGTTGTTATGCTGTTCCATCGTGACGAGATGGGGTGCGTAAGGCTAGTTGCCTCACCTTCATATGAGGGTAGAGCATGAAGGATTGCGCACGGGTGTAGGCAATGCAACTTGGCCGAAGAAATAATTCGGGTCAAGAGATTGGCGTGAGGAGAGTGGTAGGTAGGGTGAGGGTGAGAATGGGTTAGCACAAATGAGAAAAGTACGTTGTAGAACAATGAATTGACAAAACTTAATACAAGCATTATACAAAAGGAGAAGGTGAGTTTGTTGATTTGAGGACTAATACAGAATGTAGGCAGCATCATGAGAGCTGCCCCAAGCAAGGAGGCAAAGGCAGTGGCAGCAAGATGTATGTGAAGGGTGATGGTAGTAGCTAGGTAAAGTACGGGTGCAAAAGTACTCGTCCGGCAAAGCAACTGCAACCCCACTACCACTACAAATTTACTACCTATTCAACGCCAACGGCTTAGAATAAACTGAAAATATGTGTAGACATCCAATAAATATAAAGAAAGCTATATATAAAATTATAAAAAAAAAAAATCAATACTTTGTATACCATCCTCTTGCATCTAAGACAGCAGCCACTCTATTAGGCAGAGACTCCCACAACTTTTCCAGAAATTTACCTCCAATATCCTGAGCCCAAACCCGATTGAGGGCTTCTGCTAGATGGTTTCTAACAGTATCTGGACCCCCCTTGGTCTTGTGAATGTTGGGAAAGCACTGGTGCAGCTTTTCCTTCACCCTCTTCCAACAGTGCTCAATTGGAGTGAGGTCTGGGGAATTGGGTGGCCATTCCATAACCTGTATGCTGTTTTCTGCAAACCAAGCCATAGTATCTCTTGCAGTATGTATCTTTGCACCATCCTGCTGAAAGATAGGATCCCCAACTGTGTC
>Ga0307509_10005292_pt1 | contig 18057 bp, 18 predicted proteins | sample 10_EM_MG_FD_202245 | JGI IMG/M metagenome (GOLD analysis project Ga0307509, IMG submission 202245) | Populus trichocarpa ectomycorrhiza microbial communities from riparian zone in the Pacific Northwest, United States - 10_EM | ecosystem: Host-associated > Plants > Roots > Unclassified | place...
GTTCGTCATGCCCTGTGACAGGAACGACACGCCGATGCCGACGTTGAGCGCGATCGTCCGGCCGCGCGCGGGACCACTCGCGCCACCCTCGACCTCGAGGGCGTCGCTGAGGATCCAGCCCTCGTCCCCCTCGTCGGTCTCGACCTTGGTCCACTTGCCCTTGGACTCGCTCGGGTAGAGCACGTCGGTCGGCTTCGCGGTGAACTCGACGTCGCTGCCCTCGTCGCGCTCGCCGAAGACCTTGGTCTTCTCTCCGACGTGCGCCTTGGGCCGCTTGTCCGCGGGCTCGGCCTCTTCTTGTTCGTCCTTCGAGGCGGACTTCTCTTCGGCCGGTTTCTTGGCCGCCGGCTTCTCGTCCTCTTCTTCGTCCTCGTCCTTCGAAGGCTTCTTCACCGCGGGCTTCGCGGCCGGCTTCTTCGCGGCGGGCTTCTCGTCTTCTTCTTCCTCGTCCTCGTCCTTCGTCGGTTTCTTCGCGGCGGGCTTCGCAGCCGGTTTCGCGGCCGGCTTCTTCGCGGCGGGCTTCTCGTCTTCTTCTTCGTCCTCGTCCTTGGCCGGCTTCTTGGCGGCGGGCTTCTTCGCGGCGGGCTTCTCGTCCTCTTCTTCGTCCTTGGCCGGCTTCTTCGCGGCGGGCTTCTCGTCCTCTTCACCATTACCGACGGCATCCGCGCCGATCCGATCGTCGGGCGCTTCCTGGCTTCCGAACCCGCGATGCGTGCTGCGGCCATCGACGAACGGCCGGCGCCGCGTGTTGCGCGCGATCTCGTCGGGGTCGGCCATCTCGACCTTGCTGCGAGGGACCCAGCCGGTGCGGCCCTGGACCCGCACCTTCAGCCAGCGCCCTTCGGTGCCGATCAAGGTCATCGATTGGCCCTCCTTCACCTTCACGACGAGCTTGCCTTGCTCGCCAGGGTGATTGAGGACGCGTGTTTCCTGGTTGGCTTTGACCTTCTCGGCCGATGCCGTTCCAGCAGTCGCCAACGTCAGGACGACGAAAAGTCCGAGCACCCGCATCGCCCCTATTATTGATCACCAACCGTGCCGATTCCAATCGCGCGAAATCACGTTGTTTTACGAGGATCTCGTGGGGCCTGGCGTCCCCACAGGGGAATCGAGGCGTCAGTAACCGTAAAAGGTCTGCGTTAAGCTGAGGTAATCGCATGGGCAACACGACGAGCGGCTCCGCTACATCACTCGCCTCGACCGGCGGCCATTTCGAGCTCGCGATCGATGGGCATGCGACCACCGCATATCTCAAGACCGTCGACGGCGGCTACGTTCGCGCCGGCCTGATGGACGAGCCGATCGGGCCCGAGAACCATCGGATCAAACACACGTCGGTCGTGTCGATCGAACCGTTCTCGGTCGAGTTCGGCATCTCCGGTGCGAACGACGTGCTGCGCTGGATCCAGCAGTCGTGGCGCAAGGAGTGGTCGCGTCGCAACGGCGAGATCCGCCATGCGAACTTCGACCTCTACCAGACGTTCAGCCACGAGTTCTACGACGCGCTGATCACCGAGACCACGTTCCCGAACCTCGATGGCGGCTCGAAGGACGCGGCGTACGTCAAGGTCAAGATCCAGCCGGAGCGCGTGGTCACGACCAAGGCGAACGGCGAGCGCGTGAAGAGCAACCTCGGTCAGAAGCAGAAGCTCTGGCTGTGCTCCGGCTTCCGCCTCAACATCGACGGCATCCAGAAGATCGAGTACACGAACAAGATCGAATCGTTCACGATCAAGCAGGGCATCAAGGCGCTCTACACCGGCGCCGAACGATTCCCGCAGATCGAGCCGACCAAGATCGAGTTCCCGTCGCTGTCCGGGACGATCGCGCTCGGCTACGCCGACGGAATCCTCGAGTGGTACCAGAAGGCCGTCGTGACCGGCGGCGCCGATCCGTCGATGCAGAAGAGCGGCTCGCTCGAGTTCCTCGCGCCCGATCGTGCGCAGGTGCTGTTCCGGTTGAACCTCTACGAAGTCGGCATCCACCACGCGCAGGTCCTCCAGAGCACGGCGAACGCCGATGCGATCAAGCGCGTGAAGTACGAGCTGTATGTCGGCCGGATGGATCTCGACGGCAGCGGCATGGGCTTCGAGTAATCCCTACGAACATTCACCGCGCGTGATCGTCACGCGCCAGATTCTCCGACGCAAAATCGACGCAGTCTGCGGATCGGCCCGATTGTGGGCTCGCGATCAGGTGCCACCTTGCCGCGATGCGCATCACCACTCTCGCGTGTTGTCTTCTCGCCGGCTGTGTCGGCTCCACGACCGACCCGAACGCATCTGACGATTCGTCGTCGACGGACCCCAGTGCGACCACCGACGGCGGCGCCACACAGTCGGACGCGGAGAGTGCGCTGACGTCGCCGACAGGGCCCTACTTCACGACGCCGATGTTCTTCAACACCGACGTGTCGGCATCGCCGAAAGCCGCGAACAGCGATCGGATCATCGCCGCGCTCCGGTCCGCCGGTGGTTGGGGCAACGCGAACACGATGCAGGTCGACTTCGACATCGACGTGTTGACCGCGACGGCGTCGACGCCGAAGGTCGCGTTCACCCAGACCGACGACTGGTACTCGCCCGACTGCGACTCGAGCGCGATGCCGATGGTTCCCGGCGGCAACCTCGAGGGCGAATCCGGCTACGCGTGCACGAACGACGGCGACTGCCACCTGCTCGTCAACGATCCGACGAACCACAAGCTCTACGAGATGTGGCGCGCGAACGTGACCGATCGGTTCTACGGCGGCTGCCTCGCGGTGTGGAACACGAGCCAGAGCTACACCCGTCCGCTGCGCGGCATGCAGTGCACGAGCGCCGACGCGGCCGGCCTCCCGATCTCACCGCTCCTGTTCACCGCCGACGAGGTCCACGCCGGGGCGATCAACCATGCGATCCGCTTCATTCTCCCGAACAACCGGATCAAGAAGGGCTTCGTGCCGCCGGCGACCCACGGGACCGGTACCACCGGCACCGGTGATCTGCCGTACTACGGCGTCCACCTCCGGCTCCGCGCGAACTATCCGATCAGCTCGCTGCCGACGGCCGGTGCGCGCGTCGTCGCGCGTGCGATGCAGAAGTACGGCATGTATCACGCGGACGGCGGCAACATCGCGCTGACTGCGCAGAGCGATCGCCACACCACATACAAGTGGGCCGGCCAGCTCGACCCGCGTGACCTCGCCGCACTCAAGGTCGACGACTTCGAGGTCGTGGATCACGGCACGTACACGCCGCTGACCTACGACTGCGTCCGCCAGTAGCCCGAAACGACAACGAGCGAAGCGGGCTCGCTTCGCTCGGATCGTCTCGCGTGCGAGGCGCTTACTTCTTCTTCTTCTTCGGCGCCGGCTTCTTGGCAGCGGGCTTCTTCGCGGCGGGCTTCTTCGCCGGCTTCGCGGCCGCCTTCTTCGGCGCCGGCTTGGCAGCCTTCGCCGGCTTGGCAGCGCCCTTCGCGGCGGCCTTGACCGGCTTCGCAGGCTTGGCCGGCGCCTTGGCGGGCGGCTTCGCCGCGGGCTTGGCAGCGCCCTTCGCGGCGGTCGCGGCGGGCGCGGCCTTCGCGGGTACGGCGGCGGGCTTCGCGGTCGCCTTCACCGCCTTCGCGGTCGCCTTGATCGTCTTGGCCTGCGCCTTGAGCTTCTTGTTGTGCTCCTCGGCGCTCTTCGCCGAGTCGTCCATCCGGAGCTGCGCGGCGGAGCGAGCGCGATCGACCGCGGCCTCGACCTCGGCCTTGCTACGGGTCGGGATCGGGGCGGCCGGCGTCTCGACCTTCTTGGTCCGCTTCTTCTTCTTGGCCTCGCGCGGGGCGGGAATCTCGGCGATGTCGGGCATCCGGGCGGCGAGATCGCCGCGGTTGTGGACCAGGATGCGCGACCCGCCGTCGCGGAAGATGACCTCGACCTTGTTATCGGGCAGCTGCTCGATCACGAAGCCGATGTCGAACGCGGGGTGATGGACGACGTCGCCGTCCTCGTAGGTGTCGCGGATCGAGAACGGCCGCGCGTTGCCGAGATCGCTGTCGGTGGCTCTCGCCAGCGCGTCGTCCCAGGTCAGTCGCTTGGTCGACGACTTCTTGCCGCTGCCATCGCCGTCACCCTCGGCACCATCGCCACGGGGCTTGCGGTAGGCGTGCACCTCGCCGCAGACCACGCACTGGACCCGCCGCACCTCGTCCTCGTACATGCTGATGATCGTGTGAGTCGTGTCCGCCTTGCAGCGTGGAGACGGGCAGTAAGCCTCGATCTCGCCCCCGATCTCATCAGCTTCTTCTTCGAAGATGGAGTCCATCTCTGCCAGCCCTCTTCTTGGACGAGTAACGGATCTAACTAATTGTAAAGACTAGCCATCCGTATACTCCGGATGGATGTCTAACAAGTCAGCCATCTAACATAAACCCAGCAGTCGGACAACCTTCGGTAGTCACAAGTGTTCTCGGAAGTGGCAGGATTTGCTCCGCGTGCGTCGTCTGTTGCTCGTGAACGCCTTGATCTTCGCGGTGTTGGCCGCGGTTGGAGCGTTTGCGTACTTCGGATGGACGAACAGCTCCGCGGTGACGCTCCGGGAGCAGAACCTCCACTTCCTCACCGAGCTCGCGGACGAGAAGCTCGCCAACATCGAGGCGAGCGTCTCCGGCGCGGATACCCGGATCCTGAACGAGGTCCGGCTCGACCAGCTCGACAAGCTCGAGGATCAGGTCAAGTCGGCCGGTGCCGCCGTCGCGTCTGGGTTCGTCCTCGACGACCAGCTGAAACCGGTGCTCGGCGGCTCGTGGTCCGGCAGCCGGCCGCCGAAGGAGGCGGTCGAGATGCGCGACTGGTATCTCGCGCACGTGATGGCGAAGCTCGTGCAGCCGAAGCCTCCGCTCGACCTCCGGCGCCATCGCTACGGGCGTGGCCCGTTCAACCGCCCCTACCTCCTGTCGTACATGCGCAAGCAGCTCGACGGCCAGACGTACTACGTCGTGGTCGAGGACGACCTCAACCACCTCCTGTTCTCGAGCTTTCCCCAGTTCTTCTCGGGCTCGCGCTACCTCTACCAGGTCGTCGACGAGGACAAGGGCTTTCAGTACGGCATCCCGTTCGTGTTCGAGAACTACCCGCTCGCGGTCGAGGTCAAGTTCGTCGACACGCTCGACGGCTGGAACCTCCGGATCGCGGAGCGCGACGACACCGCCGAGAAGGAGCTGCGCAAGAAGCGCTTCGTCGACTCGGCCCTCCTCGGCGGCGCGGTCGCGATCATCGTCGTCGGCCTGATCCTCCTCGCGATCGCGATCCGGCGCGAGCGCCGTTCGAACGAGCTCAAGAGCGACTTCATCTCGAACGTCTCGCACGAGCTGAAGACGCCGCTGTCGATCATCTCGATGTTCGGCGAGATGCTCGCGAACAAGCGGACCAAGTCGCCCGAGCAGGCAACCGAATACGCCGAGATCATCTGGCGCGAGTCGGTCCGGCTCGGCCGGCTGATCGACAACGTGCTCGACTTCGCGAAGATCGAGCGCGGCAAGGGCGTCTACGAGTTTGCCGAGGTCGATGTGGTCGAGGTCGTCGAGCGCGCGATCGATCTCGCGAACCGCCGTCTCCAGGCGGCCGACATGACGCTCGAGTCGCACCTCGCCGAGGACCTCCCGCAGATCCATCTCGACGCGAACGCGTTCACGCTCGCGGTGCTGAACCTCGTCGACAACGCGATCAAGTACGCTCCGGACGGCAAGAAGATCGACCTCACGCTGCGCCGCGAGGGCGATCGCGTCGTGCTCGCGGTCCGCGACTTCGGGCCGGGCATCGCGCTCGAGGAACAGGGGCGGATCTTCGAGCGGTTCTATCGCGCGAAGGAAATGAGGCTGAAGACGATCCGCGGCTCCGGCATCGGCCTCGCGCTGGTCCAGCACATCGCGCGCGCGCACGGCGGGGATGTCACCGTCGAGAGCACGCAGGGACAGGGCGCCACGTTCTCGCTCTGGCTGCCGATCTGATAGAACTAGGTGGAGGGATGACCGAAGAGCCGGCGAAGAAGCGCATCCTCGTCATCGAGGACGAGCCCGACATCGTGCGCGGTATCCGCGACGCGCTCACGTTCGAGGGCTTCGAGGTCGACGCGCGCGGCACCGGTGCCGAGGGGCTCACCGCGGCGATGGACTGGGCGCCCGATTGCGTGCTGCTCGACCTCATGCTGCCCGACGACAACGGCTACCGGGTGTGCGAGACACTGCGCCAGCGCGACGAGACCGTGCCCATCATCATGCTCACCGCGAAGGCGCAGGAGAGCGACAAGATCCGCGGCCTCGAGGCCGGCGCCGACGACTACGTCACCAAGCCGTTCTCGGTCGCCGAGCTGATCGCGCGGATCAACGCGATCTTCCGCCGCCAGGCGCGGATGAGCTCGCACTCCGACGAGACGTTCAACATCGGTAGCTGGCAGATCAACGCGCGCAAGCACGTGATGACGAAGGGCCGGACCTCGAAGCGGCTGACGTTCTACGAGCTCGAGGTGCTGAAGCTCCTGCGCGAGCGCACCGACCAGACCGTGTCGCGCGACGAGCTCCTCGAGAAGGTGTGGGGCATGCAGGCGTCGCCGACGTCGCGCACCGTCGACAACTTCATCGTCAAGCTGCGGCGCAAGCTCGAGGAAGACCAGAAGAACCCGCGCCACATCCTCACGGTCTACGGCCTCGGCTACAAGCTGGTCCCGTGATCGGCTCGTGATCGGCTCGTACGAGATCCTCGGCCGGATCGCGGTCGGCGGTGACAGCCGCGAGATCCTCCTCGGCAAGAGCCCGTCGGGGCAGCCGGTCGCGATCAAGAAGATCCCGCGCGGCGTCGGCAGAGGATCGACGGCGCGCCATCCGAACCTCGTCGAGGTCGTCGAGATCGTCCAGATCGGCGAGGACTTCTACCGGATCATGGAATACCTCGAGGGCGAGAACCTCGCGGGGCTGATCCGGCGGTTGATCAAGCGGCGCGAGCAAATCTCGTTCGGCCTCGCCGCGCACATGATCGCGGAGATCTGCGACGGCCTCCACGCCGCGCACATCGCAGGCGAGCTGCATCGTGCCGTGTCGCCCGAGACCGTGTTCATCACGTACGGCGGCGAGCTCAAGCTCCTCGATCTCGGCGTCGCGCTCGGCGATCCGGACTCGCTGTATCGCTCACCAGAGCAGGCGGGCAGCCGGCCGCTCGGCCGCCAGTCCGACGTGTTCTCGACCGGCCTCGTGCTGTACGAGCTGACCACGCTGCGCCGGGTGTTCGCCTCGCCGCAGCAGGCCGGCGACGTGATCCCGCCGCCGAGCACGCAGACCGACAGCTACCCGCCGCAGCTCGACACGATCTGCATGCAGGCACTCGCGCGCGAGCCGACCCAGCGGTTTCGCAGTGCGGCCGAGATGCGAGACACGCTGCTCCACACCGCGCGCACGCTCGACTCGTCGGGCGATCCGGCGCAAGCGCTCGCGTCCAAGCTCGTACGCCTGTTCGGCGACCGGATCGCACGCAAGCGCGAGCTCCTCGACCGCGTGCGCGCCGGGATGCCACTCGGCGATCTGGTTCCGACCGAGGCCGACGAGGAGATCGAGGTTCCGGTGATCGCCCGCGACGAGCGCGCGACGATCGAGGACGCCGACCTGCGCGCGCCCGAGCTCGCCCAGATCGCGCGCGCGTCGCGCCAGCAACAGATCGCCGAGGTCGACGACGAGATCATCACCGGCAAGCCGTGGCGCGGCCGGCCGTCGTCGCTCGGCCCTGCGGTCGCGGATGCGGGGATGCTCGCGACGGTGCGCCCGCCCGAGCGCGACACCGTGCCGCCGGGAGCGACCGGTCCAGAACCGGCAGGGTTTCGCTGGGGTGTGCTCGTCCTGTTCCTGCTCGCGATCGCAGGCGGCGGGGCGGCCGGGGCGTGGCTCCGCCTGTACTACTGATTTTCTCGCACCAGCCCCGGCCGCCTCGTACGCCTCGTGTCGCGGCATCACCCGCGGATCGGGTGTTCGCCGGCTCGGAGGAGCAGCACCGATCGCGCCGTCGCCGAGGACGCCGCGTACTGGGCCGCGATCGCGAGCGCACGTGCGGGCGGTCATGCCGATGCGGCACGGGGCTGCGTGCATTCCTCGCGAGCTTCCCGGGCACCGCGCGGCGCGGCGAAGCCAGCGCGCTACTCGTCCGGCTCGCTCCGTGATCGCCGTTTCTCACCGGAGGCGGTCCTCGCGACCGCCAGCGGCCACTACGTCATGAAGGATCGGCCGGACCTGGTGCTCGCGGCGATCGCGAAGATGGTAGGCCGGGCTCGCAACTGAGCCACACCCGGACGAGTTCGACTCCGGGTTTCTCAGTCGTCGTCGAGGTGGCCGGTCAGCTCGAGCTTGTTCTTCGTCACCTTCGCGAGCTTGCTGCGCGGACGCTCGTCGAAGCTCCGCATGTTGTCGCCGTTCTCGTGTAACGATGGTCGGGATGACCTTGCGCGCACTCGTGATCTGCGTTGTCGCGATCGCCGCACGAACCGCAGCGGCCGACGCCTGGTACTTCGCCTGGCATTGCCAGTCGACGAGTCAAGGCGATTGCGGTGCGACGGGCGCCTCGGGCACCGAGGGACCGTTCGACAGCGACGGTGCGTGCGAGGTCGCGCAGAACCGCGTCCTCCTGCGCGTGAATGGTCCGGGCAACGCCGGCACGGTCAGCGCATGTCGCGACAGCGGCTCCACGAGCTCGCCGTCTTCGAGCGGCGCGCCGACGCGACCGGCGAGATTCGATCGCTGGATGCTCGGCGCCATCGCGGGCGTGGGCTACGAGGCCGCGTACACGAACGGCACCACGCCGCACGCCGCGAAGCAGGTCGGCGGCCAGATCGAGCTTGTCCTCGGCCCACCGCAAATCGGCCTCTCGATCTTCGGCGGCGTGGAGCGCGATGACGGCACCGCGCCCGATGCGACGACCGTCGCGACCCCGATGTGGATCCTCGACTTCGGCGTCGGGATTGTCGCGTCGCCGTTCGCGGTCGTGACCCGACCCGGGCTCGAGATCCGCCCCGAGCTCGGCATCTACGGCGTCGAGCTCGAGCGCCTCGGGTGCGATCGCTGCACCACCGACGGGCCGCTCGGGACGCAGATGCCGGCGGAGTCGAGCTCCGCGTTCGGGGGCCGGCTCCGCGCGGGCCTCGATATCTACTGGGGCGCGGACCGCACGCACGGCCTCGCCCTCGACGCGTTGATCCAGCTCGTCCACTTCGGCGATGCCAGCGATCCTTTGTCGAACGCCGTGATCACGCCGCCGCGGGTCCTGTTTCGACTGTCGTACGTGTCGCGTCGGCTCGACTGATTCGAGCGTTGTCAGTCGTCGAGGTGACCGGTCAGCTTGAGCTTGTTCTTCGCCGCCTTCGCGAGCTTGCTCCGCGGCCGCTCGTCGATGATGCCCTGGAGGAGCTCGGCGCCGAGCTCCTCGTTCGAGCCGTCGCCCGACTCGATCAGGCGGAAGCCGAGGCCGTAGAGGATCTCGTCGGTGATGTCGTTCGACTTCGCGAGCTGCTTCGCGACCGGGTAGCCCTTCGCGGCGAGCACCGCGAACTGCGCGAACACGGGATCGTCGGCGCGGGTCGACCGGACGATGCCCTCACCGGCGGCTTCGAGCGACAGCATCGCGAGGAAGAACCGTTGATCGTCGTCGATCGCGGCGTCGAGATCCGCGCGCGACCGCATGAGCGGCTTCAGCGAGCCGAACGCCTCGACCGGCTTGCCGGCCTTGCGCAGCCGCCTCGCGCGCTCGAACAGCATCTCGACGTGCTTGTGTGGCGCGACGTCCGCGATCAGCTCGCCGAGCACGCGCTCGACGAGGATCGCGTCGGCCTCCGCCTTGCCCTTCGTACTCTTCTCGCTGAGCTCGCGCAGCCGCTCGACGAGCTGCTCGACCGCCGCGTTCGAGACGTTGCCGCGGTGGCTGCGGATCACGCCCGCGTAGCGCCGCGCGATCTGCTCGTCGTCGGTCTCGAGCAGCGCCTTCACGACCGGCATCACCGCCTCGGGTGCCTTCGCGAGGCCGCGAGCCGCCGCGTCGCGCGCGGTTGGATCGTCGCCGCCGAGCGCCTCGACGAGCATCTTCACCGCCGACGCCCCACCGCCCGCCGGCATCCGCTCCATCGCGAGCTTCTGTGCCGCGACGTTCTTCGACTTCGCGAGGGACGCGAACCGCTTCGCGAGCGAGTCCGGGATCCGCGCGCCGCGCAGCGTGTCGACCGCGGACTGCGCGACCGCGAAGTCCTCGCCGTCGGCGTAGTCGATCAGCGTCTCGATCACCTTCTCGGTCCCCTTCGCCTCGCTCGTCGCCACGATCCGGCGCAGGCCGGCGATCGCGGCGAGCCGGATCGGCCGCGGCTCCTCGCCGTCGGCGTACTTGAGCAAGAGCGACTGGGTCGACGGCCGCGCGAGGTAGCCGATCAAGCGGAGCAGCGCGCCGAGCTGGGCCACGCCGTGCGCGACCGCGGGTTCACGCAGCGGATCGGGTGCTGCGATCACGTGGCCGTTCGTCCCGTTCGCGCCGTTCTTCTTCTTCGCCGCCTTCTTCGCCGACTCCTTGTTGTCCTTCTGGATCTTCTCGGCCTGCTTCTCGGCCGCGGCCCACGCCTTGTGGAGCTCCTTCGCGGCGTCGCCGGCGCGCCCGATCGCGCTCTTCTCGACCTGGTTCGCGAGACGTTCGTTGTCCTTGTCGAGCTCCGCGCGCACGAGCTGCAGCGCCTGCTCGCCGAACTCGGGATCCGAGAGCTGGTCGAGCACCGCGTCGATCGCGGGCTGGGTGCCGCGCCGCAACAGGAGCTGCGCCATGATCCGGCGCGCGCCGACACCGCCGGCGCGGACCTCCTTGCGCAGCGTCGATTCGGCCTCGGCACCTTGCTGCGCGAGCAGCGTCGCGGCGCGCTCGGCGAGCATGTCGTCGTCGCCGCGGAGCAGCGGGACGAGGTTCGGCGCGATGCCGCTCGCGCCGAGATCCGCGAGGCCCTCGAGCGCGATCCGGCGCACCACCATATCGGTGTCTTCGAGCCGCGTCGTCAACGCGCTCATCACCGACTTGTCGCCCTTGCCGACCGCGGCGAGCACGGTCGTCGCCGCCGCGCGCAGCTCGACCTTGTCGGAGTCGAGGAGGTCGATGATCGCCCCACCTAGGTTCTTGCCCATCGCCGGGAAGACGAGCACGGACGATCGGCCGTTGTAAAGCCCGACGTTGGTTAGCGAATGCCGTTATCGCAAACGCACAGGCCCGCGACGGTCGTGCTGTCGGTGCACGTGCCCTGGCCGTCGATTCGAGCGCACGGATCGCCGTTGCCGGGCGCCGGCGTCGTGCACTCGATCGGCGGCGACGTCATCGTCGTCACGGTGCCGCCGATCTGCTCGTAACACACGCCGCCATCCGGGCACGCACAGCCCGCGCTGGACGAGCCAGACCCGGTGCCCGATCCGTTCGAGGTCTTCGAACCACACGCGCCGGGAGAGCACACGCACGCGGGATCGTTCGGCGGGCACGCGCAGCCCGTGCCGAACCAGGTGCACGCCTGATCGGCCTGGCACGCGGCGGTGTCGGCGTGGACCGCGCAAGCGTCGCCGGTGAGCACCGGTTCGTTCGTCTTCCCGGTGCCCTGATCGGCACACGCGAACACGAGACCGAGCACGACAGCGGCGCGAACCATTCGCTACCGAGCCTAATCTACGAACCCTGGCGTTGGCTGCATCAGATTTCTGACGGTGCTCACGCGTTGTAGAGCCCGACGAGCCAGGCGGCGATGCCCGCGATGATCATCGCACCCGCGGTCCAGCTCGGACGCCGGCGGACGACCACCCCCACACCGGCGAGCATCAACACGATTCCGAGGCCGGCGAGCGCGGCGGCGCCGATCGAGGGCCGCGGGTCGTCGGCGAAGCGGGCCCGGTACCAGGCCTCGCGGTCGGCGGTGGTATTGCCCGCGCCGGCACCGGCCTCCGGATCGCGCGCGGCGAGCCGAGCGAGCGCGGCGTCGGCGTCGGCGAGATCCTTCGCGTGCGGTTGCCACAGCGTGCGAGTCGCGCGGGCGGCGCTACGGATCGCGCGCCACGCGAGCACCTCGGCCGGCGACCTGGTGAGATCGCGAAGCCGGTCGTACGCGGTGTCGACATGGGGCGCGAGCGGTACGTACCAGCGCGCGGCGGCCTCGTACGAGCGGATCGCGAGGCTCGGCTTGCCGCGCAGCATCCAGTCGTCGCCGTCGGCGAGCTCGCCGCGTCCGGCGATCACGGCGCGCAAGGAGATCACGGCGAGCACCGCGATCACGACCGCGCTCGCGACGAGCGCGCGCTTCACGCGAAGTCCCGGCGCTGGAACAACAGACACGCGATCGCGAGCAGCCCGGCGATCCAGCCGAGCGCGTGCAGCGCCGACAGCCCGACGTAGCCCCAGGTGATGAAGTCGCCGTGAACACTCACGGTCGCGCTATCGACGAGCCGGCCCGACGGCGAGAACAGGTGAAGGTCCGGCACGATCTCGAGCGCGAACCGCGCTGTCGCCTGGATCCACGCCGAGCCATGCTCGATCGCGGCCTGGATGTCGGGCGTGACCCGGCCGAGGCTCCACATCGCGAGCGCGAAGATGCCCGACAGGAACGGGGTCGAGAACGACGAGAAGAAGATCGCGATCGCCGCGACCGTGAGCACCTCGAACCACGCGAGCACGATCGCCTTCACGACCGCGCTCGACACACCGACGCCCTGCAACGTCAGCATCCCGCACATCGCGAGGCCGAACAGCCCGACCAGGATCGTCAGCACGATCGCCATCCCGAGGTACTTGCCGACCACGAACTCCCAGCGCTCGATCGGCTTGGAGACGATCGCGTGGATCGTGCGGCGCTGGACCTCGGTGTACAACAGAAATACGCCGAGGAAGATCGCGGTGAGCGAGCCGAACAGCGAGATGCCCGCGAGGCCGATGTCGCGCGCGACCCGCTGCTCCTCGTGGATCGACATCTGGCCGAGCACGAGCGCCATGAGATTCGCGCCGGCGACGAGCACGAGGATGCCGTAGAGCACGCGGATCCGCGCGGCCTCGCGGAACGTGTTGAGCGCGATCGCCCAGATCCTGCCGAACACCTAGACCCGCCCCTCGGTCGCCGCGCTCGCCGCATCGGCGCCGGCGATCTGGCGGAGAAACAGATCCTCGAGCGTCTCGTGCCGCGGCTCGACCGCGACCACGCGCGCGCCCTTGGCGTGAGCGGCCGCGAGCCAGGCATCGACATCCGCGTCGGCGGCGAGCGTGACCGCGAGCTCGTCGGCGGTGCGCCGGACGTGACTCGCACCGGCGGTCAGCTCGTCGATCCCCACGTCGGCGGCGAGCCGGACCTTGACGTCGATCCCGAGCACGGTGCGCTTCACGAGCTCGGCCGGGGTGCCGCTCGCCTGCAGCGAGCCGCGCGCCACGATCGCGACCTGATCCGCGATCGCCTCGATGTCGGTGAGGATGTGCGACGAGAAGAACACGGTCTTGCCCTGATCGCGGAGCTCGAGGATGAGGTCGCGGACCTCCTTGCGGCCGATCGGGTCGAGCCCACTCGTCGGCTCGTCGAGGACGACCAGCTCCGGGTCGTTCATCAGCGCCTGGGCGAGGCCGGCGCGCTGGAGCATGCCCTTCGAGAATTTCTTCAGGCTCTGGCTCCGCGCGCGGCCGAGGCCGACGCGGTCGATCAGCTGGTCGGCGCGCTGCTTGCGCTCGCGAGCTTCGAGGCCGAACAGCCGGCCGGCGAGATCCAGCAGCTCGCCGATCGTGAGGTAGTCGTAGAAATACGGCGACTCGGGCAGAAACCCGACCTTGAACCGCGCGGCGCGGCTCGGGATCGCGTGGCCGAGGATCGTCGCGCTCCCGCCCGTCGGCCGGATCAGGCCCATCAACGTGCGGATCGTCGTCGTCTTGCCCGCGCCGTTCGGCCCGACGAACCCGAAGATGTGGCCGCGCTCGACCTGGAACGAGATGCCGCGAAGCGCCTCCACCTTCCTGCGCCGAAACGGCGTGCGGTAGGTCTTCTGCAGGTCGCGAACAACGATCACGTTCTCGGTCTCGGGCACGGGGCCCGAGAACATTACTTCATCGCGAAGATGAACGTCACGACGCTGCAGACCGGGATGCCGTGGCCGTCGACCGAGTAGGGCCGGTAGCGCCAGGTCGAGATCGCGTTCGCGAGCCGCTCGTCGTACGCCGCAAACCCCGACGACTTCAACGCCCGCGCCGACGCCACGTTGCCGGCGGCGTCGAGACACACCTGATAGTTCGCGGTCGCCCGGTCCTGGCCACTGCGGTGCATCTCGGTCTTCACCGTGTCGGGCGGCTGGATCTGGGTCTCGCCCGAGATCCGCAGGCCGGTCATCAGCGTCGGCGCGATCATCTTCGGCTGCTTGTGCTCGACCACCGCGACCACGGGAGGGCCGCAGTCACTCGTGCACGGTCCGTCGGTCGTCTTCCCGGACCCTTCGCCGGAGCCGGTCCCGGAGCCGAGGCCATTGCCGGTGCCCGTGCCATCGGTGGTCGGGGTCGTGTCGGCCACCTTCGGATCTGGCTTCTCGGTCGGGACGACGAGCTCCTTCGCGATCACCTTCTGCTCCTTGTGCTTGAACGTCTGTGGCTTCGCGGCGGGGCTACCCTCCGCGGCCGGCGGTGGTGACAAGGGGTTGTTGATGGCCACCGTGGTCCGGCCGGCGTCGAGCTTCTCGAGGTGCCACGCACCCAGGAACAGCAGGGCGACGATGATTCCGACGTGAACAGCGATGGAGGGGATGACAAGCCAGCGGCGCATGGAGCTACCCACGCGCGAGGTTGGGAAACGCGCTCTAGCAGACGATCACGAGTGCGACTTCGAGGTCACACTCGCTGTCGCAGGCTAGTGCAACCAGACGTGGACGCCGGTCGCCGTGGGGACCTGCGCGCCGCACGTGCCTTCATACGTGAAGCCACACAGGGTGGTCACGCCGTCACCCGACGGGGTGGCGCACTGGCGCAGCGCGTACGACGCACCGCTCTCGTTCGCGACCTTCGCCGCGCTCTCGCACGCGTGCTCGCTGATCACGCCGCTCGGGTCGAAGAGATCGCCCCAGAACGCCGCCTCGTCCGCGGGGAACGCCGCGATCTCGTCGGCATCCGTCGCGAGGAGGTCGCTGTCGCCGCGGAGCGAGATCTGGACCGACACGCCGAAGTAGTTCGTGCGCGACAGGAGGCAGCCCGTCACGAGCTGGCGCTCCTCGACCGTCGGCGCGCGATCCGCCCATGCGGTCGCGAGACCGAGCCAGCCCGGGAACGAGTATTCGTTGCCGTCGCTATCGTGGTCGACGTAGGTCTGGCCCGTGACCAGCGCACATCCGACGACGTACGACATGACGTCGCGCCCGTCGGGCGTGCTCATCAGGTCGTGTGCGCCGAGCGAGTTCGCCGCGAGCTTGTTCGCCGCGAGCTTGTTCGCTGCGAGCTTGTTGGCCGCGAGCTTGTTGGCCGCGAGCTTGTTCACCGCCGTGAGGTTGTCCGAGGACGTTCCCGTCGACACGGCATCGACAGCACATCCTGCAGCGAGGGCTGCAATGATTCCGATGAGAGATTTGTTCATCGCGCCGGTGGGTCGACCCCGCAAACAGTTCTTGTAGGGACCGACGTGAGAAATCGTGACGTGTCGGGATCGCTGCTATCGTGTCAGCGCGTGACAGGAGCTCTGCTCGTTTTTGTTGTGACCTACCTGGTCATCGCGAGCCCGCTCCTCAACTTTCTGAAGCTCGAGCGGCCCGCGGGCGCGGTGGTCGGTGCGGTGGCGATGGTGATCGTCGGCGGGTTGCCGCTCGAGGGCGCGCTGCGCGCGATCGATCTCCACGTCGTGATCCTGCTGTTCGGCGTGCTCGTGATCGCCGCATATCTCCAGGAGGCGCAATTTTTTCGGCTCGCCGCGTTCCTCGTCCTGACCCGCGCGCGTTCTGCGCGAACGCTGCTGTTCGGGCTGATCTTCGTCGCGGGCGGACTCTCTGCACTGCTCGTCAACGACACCGTGTGCGTCGTGCTGACGCCGCTTGTCGTCGCGGTCGTCGTCGAGGCGCGGTTGCCTGCACTGCCGTACCTGCTCGCGCTCGCCTCGGCCGCGAACGTCGGCGGCGTGGTCAGCTTCTCCGGCAATCCGCAGAACATGATCGTCGGCGCGGCCGCGCACGGCTCGATCGGGTTCGCGCAATACCTCGTGCTGACGCTCCCCGTCGGTATCGCTTGCCTCGCGGCGAACGCGTGGTTGCTCTCGGCGCTGTTTCGCAAGCAGCTCCCACCGGGTCCGCTCGTCGATCGCTCGCCGCCGCGGCCCGCGGTCGATCGGCCGCTCGCGATCAAGGGCATCCTCGCGCTCGCGCTGTTCGCGGGGCTCGCGCTCGCCGGCGTCACCCTCGCCGGGGCCGCGATGTGCGCCGCCGCGATCCTGATGGTCGCGTCGCGGCGTGGCGCGCGACCGGTGTTCGCGATCGTCGACTGGACGCTGCTCGCCTTCTTCGCCGGGCTGTTCGTCGTCGTCGCCGGCGTCCAGCGCGTCGGGATCCTCGATCAGGTGTTCGATGCCGTGTCGCCGATCGTCGCGCGCGGCGACTTCGCCGGAGACGTCGCGTTCATCGGGCTCGTCGTGGTCGGCTCGCAGGTCGTGTCGAACGTGCCGCTCGTGCTCGTCGCGATCGGCTGGGTGCCCCACATGCCCGCGCCGACCTGGGGCTACATCATGCTCGCGGTCGGCTCGACGCTCGCGGGGAACCTCACGCTGTTCGGCAGCGTCGCGAACATCATCGTGATGGAGTCCGCGGGCCCGCGCGGCGAGATCGGGTTCTGGAAGTTCCTCAAGTACGGCGGTGCGATCACGATCCTCGACCTCGTGCTCGGCTTCGGGATCCTCGCCGGTGAGCGCGCGCTCGGCGTTTTCGGGTGGTTGGGCCTCTGAATAGGCCGCGACGCCGGTGCGTTATCCTGACTCATGCGCGCCCTGATCCTCGCGATGCTCGTGGCATGTGACGCCGGCAAGCCGCCGCCGCCACCCGCCGCACCGGTCGTCCACAACGTCGCCCCGGTCGCGCCCGTTGCGGCCCCGCTCGACGAACGCGCGGCGGTGATCGCGGCGGCGCTCGCGCGCTACGATCAGGATCCGACGACGATGCTCGACGGTGGCCTCGTCGAGGGCAACGCGTGGGTGATCGTCGAGCCGGCCCCGGGCTTCGCGCTACCGAAGATCCCAACGCCGCACACCGCGAAGACGCTCGCCGAGCTCGAGCGCGAGGCCGACAAGGCCGGCAAGGCGGTCGGCTTCATCCACGTGTTCTCCGTCGAGGTCGCGGGGACGTCCGCGACGATCACGTACGGCGGCGACGTCGCGCTCGAGAGCCAGCGCCGCGGTCACAAGCTGTGCTGCTGCGAGTCGACGGACACCTACGTCAAGAAGGCCGGCGTGTGGACGTTCGCGAGCCGCGGGATGTCGATGTGCAGCTGACGCTCCGCGCGCGGGGAAGCGAGCTGGTCTCGACGTTCACGAACGATGGCGATGCGCCCGTCGCTCTCGCGTTCTGGTGGAACCGGACGATGCGCGTGGTCGACGACGCCGGCCGGATCGTCGTGCCTGGCGCCGGTCCGGTCCTGCCGTGCGGTGTCGCCGAGGACCTCGAGCTCCTTGCACCGGGTGCGAGCTTCGAGCGCACCGAGTCTCTCGGCTGTACGCAGCCGGCAGGGCGCAGCGAGCGGATCGGCTGGAGCTACGACGTCGCGCCGGGCACCTACAGGGTGACCCTGATCTACGAGGCGCCTCCCGCGCATGGCTTCACCCAGCATGCCCCGGACCCGCGCGAGTTTCGCGGCCGGCTCGAGAGCAACGAGGTCGCGATCGCGATCCCGGTCCCGCCGAAGAAGAAGCGGTTCGGCCTGTTCTGAACACGCCGTGCGCGCCGGGGATCCTCGCGACGCTTCGCATCCTGATCCGGTCGGGACCCAACCAGCATGGATCCGGAACGGCGGCGCGGGCTCGGAGCTCGGGCGCGGTCGGGCGGTCGGCCCTCTGAGCGAGCGCGCCCCACGTG
>Ga0307509_10005293_pt1 | contig 18054 bp, 21 predicted proteins | sample 10_EM_MG_FD_202245 | JGI IMG/M metagenome (GOLD analysis project Ga0307509, IMG submission 202245) | Populus trichocarpa ectomycorrhiza microbial communities from riparian zone in the Pacific Northwest, United States - 10_EM | ecosystem: Host-associated > Plants > Roots > Unclassified | place...
TCATGCGGCAGTTGTCCTCTACTGCTCTGATCTCTGCAAACCGTTCCTGAGCTGTGAGATACAGTTGGATCAGGGGGTTGGACTCCTGCAGCATCAAGGTCAAGGAGCGAATGAGATTGGCATCCAGCTCTGGGGCACGTGCAGCTCTCGCTCTGGCTGCATCAGCTGGATCATAGAGGTAGACCTGGGAATACAAAGCATCTCCCATGCCTACCGCAGGTACAAGAGGTCCCTGCCTATGATACAGTGCCCCATGAATCTGGAAGAGCTGGAATATTCCTTCAAGCTCACTCATTCGATTGTCCATGTTGAACTTGATGCTGGTAAAGGCAAAGATTGAGTTCCATCTCCTTAGCCCCTCCCGGAATGCTCGTGCCTGAGTATCACCTCCACTCATCAATGCATTGAGGGGCTCAGGGAGTGGGCGCATTAGCTCAATCTGCACCTTGCCTTGCTTGCAGCAGGACTCAAAGCTTGCCTCTCCACCTCGTGGTTTCCTTGAGGCTAATGACTCTGCAGTCCAGTGCAAAGCATTGCAGCCAGTGCACCTTATATCCAACCTTCCCAAATCATGGCCTGTCCATCTAGCTCTCTGGCACTCATAGGACAGAGGCACTCGTGAGTGTGCCTGGTGTTCCCCATTGCCATTGGCGAGAGCTAGAGGAGCCTGCTCTATAGCTGAGGCAGGTGGAATATCAACACCAGCTCTTGCCACCCGTCGAGCAGTCTATATTTTTATGCTGTGTTAGCCTTCTATAAACCTTGCCATTCAGGGAGTGGATATTATTTCACAACTTACCAGACACATCCTGCACGTTGCCCGTGCAATACCCCTTCTATCTGCATCAAACTCTGCTATCGTCTTGTGCTGCCTACAGCTTGGACACCTCCGAACCTCCACTGGGATATCTGCCTCTTGTTAGCAATCATTACGGCCAACTCAACTCAGATAACTTACCCTCTGGCATATCTGGTAGCACTACCCCATCTCCTCCCATTACTTCCTGGCCAGAAGATATCCCTACTTCCAATCGCTCCTCCAACTCCTCCACTCTCACTCCTGCACCTATATTCCACAGTCAGTATATTCTGTCAACATACAGGGATAGAATTCAAGCACCTGCAATATCACCCTCTCTAGCTTGTTCCCCATCCACAATAACCTGTACCTGGGCTCGTCTTCGCTGTGCTCTGATTCGTTGTTTCTCCTAATCAAATCATAATAATAGTTAGTATAAACAATAGGCCAGTTGTCATGGGTTCAGTGGTGAAGGACAACATGCCAGGCATAAGCGACAGCCTCGGCGCGTATTTCCCCCTCTGTCCTTATCGAACTCCTGTGCCTCCTTTTCTTGCCTGCATGAGCCGCAGCGTGGCATTGTGGTGTACCGATTGGTGTAATCACCAGCGCATGGTCAATTGAAGAAATGGTGAGGTTGTGGTCTGCTGGAAGGTTTGTGTTGTGAGTGGTGTTGAGGTGGGTGGTGGAAGGTTACTTGGAGGTGAAAAGAATTTTTGAGTCAACAAGGAAGAAAGTTTTCCTGCCTGTCATGGCAACAGGATTTGTGGGTTGCATCACATTATTTGTGTGTTGCATCGTGCAACTGTGATCACAGATACTGTGGGTGGCACGCACCAGCACCAAGAGACGACACTCAGCACAAAGGTGAGTGAGAACCCGTGCGCGTTTTTTTGGATCTAATCAGATCAGACATTTAGATAAAACTGCTCAGTACATATATAGATCTGAGATGCAAGATTTGAGTATCTCCAACTCTTCTTCATTGCCAACCCGGCGTTCTCCCATAATCTCTGCTTCTACGAAGCGAACATCAGATGCTTGAATCACTCTGTTGCTTTGAGGATCCCATAGGCGCCAGATCTTAACCGTCTCATGAACATATCCGAGAAACACACATTTCTTGGCTCTTTCTCCGAACTTTCCCTCTCTCTGTGCCTTAGGGATAAGATTATAGGCAGTACAGCGGAACCGACGAAGATGTCCCAGTTCCGGTTTGACTCCAAACAGTTTCTCATAAGGTGTAAGACTATCAACTGCTCGTGATGGGGACCGTGCATGGAGATAGACAGCGGTATTCACCGCTTCAGCCCAGAACTCATCGCTCAAACCTGAGTCTAAAATTAATGCCCGGGCTTTGGTAACAATAGTACAGATCATCCTCTCACTAACTCCATTCTTGTGTTGCGTGTAAGGTGGTGAAGGTTCAAATGATATACATGACACTCGCAGGATTCCACGAAATAAGCTGTTATCGTATTCGCCCTTGCCATTGTCGCAACGAAACCTAATCATTGGATAATCGGGGAAGCGCTTTTCCACTCGAGCTTTCAATTCCTGAAAGACTGACACTACCTCAACCGCGGATTTAGTTCGAAGAAAGTAAACCCTGATGAAGCGAGAAAAATCATCAATATACAGGATGAAATAACGTAGCCCTGAAGCTGACTCGGGGGATATAGGACCGCACAGATCAGAATGAAGTAGTTCGAACGGATGAGTCGTTCGCTGAGCAGGCTTCCTCTCAACCCTGCGCTGGCGCTTCGCCTTTATACACATATTACAAGATAGAGATCCTGTCACTGGGCTTCTACTATAAGCTGCCGGTGGTAACAGAGTACTCAGTGTTTGGTAACTGAGGTGCCCTAATCTCTGATGCCATAGGTCGATAGATGGCATGATGGCTGACTTGGCTTGTGCTGATGGGACTATACTGTTGACCACAACGGGTTTCGATCTTGTAGGTACAAAGCGATAAATCCCGCCCGTAAGCGATCCGAGGTTACCGTTGTCAAGAAGGCAGACCGAGTTCTTGAAGGTAATTTGGTACATCTTTGATAACTGGCTAACTAACATTAAAGATATTTGTAGTCACGAAACGAATAAGGCTTCGATCAATAATATCCTCGAGGAAAGCTGGAGGTGGATTGAACCAATCGCAATCGCAGGAACGGTAGACTTGTCTCCAAGGTGAACCAGAACTTGTTTTGGAAGATGTTTGAGGCTGGTAAAGAGACGTCGATTTCGGCAGGGGTGGTGAGATGCTCCGGAGTCAATTATCCAGTCGGTATTCGCTGTATTACCACTAATACAGGCAAGCAAAGCTTGAACTAAAGCGTAACCAGCACGAGCTGTCTCACTGTTTCTTGTTTCGCTATTCCTACTTCTTCTTGACATTCTATCCACCCGAGCTTCCTCCACCTTCTTCTTCGTATTGCAATTCTCTTGCTTATGTCCTCTCTTGTTGCAGTACCAACAAGAGAGATTATTCTCCCTTCTTCCGCCAGACTGTCTTCCCCCTCTTCCTCTGCCGTGAAAACATCCACGATGGGTATACGCTCGAGCCATTAAGGCTTTCGGATTGGTGAGTGTGCTACTCGTATTGGTGCTCCGGTAATCAGCCTGATGGGTGTTCAGGGTGGCTTCGGTTTCTTTTACTTTAATGATCAGTTCATCAATGGTTCGCTGAGTTAGAAGAATATCACTAAACGTATCTGACGATGCAGGAAGGGTCATTAGTAGGTGCGAGATAAATGCTGACTCCGTGATAGGCTCTTCTGTTCCTGACAGTTGATCTCTAAAGTAGAGCAAGGTAGATATATATTCTGTGATAGGTTTTCCAGGGATGGGACGAGCTCGTGAGAACTGACGAAGTCTCGACATACGACCAGCTCTCGAAGCCACAGTGTTCAGCTTCTCAGCGAAGAGTGTCCACATCTCGCTAGGATCTCTCAGACCATGAAGGTACTGTTGGGCACTCGTAGTGCATGATTCGAACATCAAAGCGATTGCCTTGCCCTTACGACGATGGTATTCCACAAGCTGGATTCGTTGGTTATTGGTGGGAGGGTTTTCGTTTCTAATTGTGAGCTCGAATGCATCCTCTGCCCGGAGGACGACCTCCATATGCTTTTGCCACTGAGAGTCGTTCAACTGGTTGAGCTTTGGGAATTCGCCATACTTGGATCGATACATCACATTACTTTGCATAGCAGAATTCGGCCCTTCCGCATTGTTGATAGAGGAAGTAGTGAGATCTTCATTGAACATTTCAGAGGCAGGTCGATTATCAGATAGAGTGACAAGTTTAAAACGATTCCCTGTACAGGACAACGATAGGATAAACAGAGAGGTAAATCGTGATTTTTATGATCAGAGGCTTTTTGAACTATCAGCGAGCGCCCGGGCTCATAACCTGAAGTAAATAGAGAATTTCGTGATGCGTTTCAATAAAGAGTTTGAATGTCTTTTAGTGAGAATTGTGAAAGGTTGATTGACTTCATCTCCCTCCTCCGACAACAAAAGCAGATGATATCTATATACTACATAATGGCCAACCTCGAAGATACCCATGACATCTGGGCGCCCCATCCTTTGCAATCCGTAACATTCTTTCCTCCATCCCAAACAACCCTCAAACCACTACTCGCATCTCCTCACATAAGTTCAGAGTGCTCCTTGTTTGATGTTATCAGGAAGCTTGTAACAACCAGTGCCACATTACAACAAGTTCAGACCACTCCGTGGAATTGACATCTCAGGTGCCTGATTATTTATTGGTGCATAGTACAGATCATACTATGCTATGAACTCCTTTTTATATGACTTCTCATACTCAGTCTCCCCACTGGCATCCAGATCCCATTCTCGAAAAAGGTTGACTTTGCAATAGGGATTTAGGCAAGTTCCAATGCCGAACAGAAGACCTATTGGACTTTCCATTTTACCATAGTAAGAGGCTGCCTTCAATTTAGCTTTTACTAGGCCCTTACGAATATCAACCTTCCATTGCATCCGCTTCTGTTCTAACTTGGAAATTTGCATTTCCAAATGATCAAAGATATCTTGATACACTTGAAACGCTCGATGACCTTGAATGATGACGTCACGTGTTTTTGACATCCACAAAGTCCAAAATCGTATGGGTTGAAGTACTACCTCCAAGATGCGCCCAATCTGCCCCACTCTTCCAGGGTTGACCAGAAAGGGGTAAACTCAGCATCGGTTTGTAACCAGTGCCCGGTGAATTCCTGTAGCCGTACAGATCTCTCCAACATAGTTAGGGTTGAGTTCCACTGTGTTTTGACATCATAAAGTCGTGTTGTAGGTATCTTATCCCGGTTATTCTGTATCTTGATGAACTGTTGATGCCGTTGAGGTGAAGCACCAACTGCAATACCTATTTTCTGATGCTATAAACTATTATTAGCATTATCTCTGACTAAAGGTATCTTAGGTGGGAATGATGGGGAAAACACTTGGTTCTACTTTCATATTGGGGCTCATTCAATTTGGAACAATGAATTTGTACATATGCCCTTGTGCGTATGAATTTGTGCGTATGAATTTGTGCGTATGAATTTGTGCATATGAATTTGTGCATATGAATTTGTGTGGATGAATTTGTGCATATGCATTTGTAATATAGGTGCTAGGCTATGAGATCTTAGACACATTACCTTTTCTACTGTTTTGTGAAAGTCATTATCCAATCTCATAACCTTCTGGATATAGCCCGCCTTGAAGCCAGACGGCATATGACCATCCCACGATTTCATCCTGATCAAACTCATAAATGCACTGAGGATAAGCTGAACAACATGGGCTATCCATGCAATATGATTTTCCAATTGACACCATTCAACCAGTAGTAAACTCCAAGCATTGTTTAAGGCTTCCGTAAGCGTTTGGTTATTGCTGGTACTATCAGTGGTGAAACTCAGAATTCTATCCTGCATACCATATCTGGCTAGAACATTATTAATTATCCCTGCCATATTAGCCCCGGTATGAGAACCCCTGATTTCCTTGAACCCAATTAGCACCTCCTCCATCTGCCACCTATCCGAGATCCAATAAGCCACCATTGTTATAAATGCAAGTTTGTTCACTGAAGCCCATGTATCGGCTGCCACAGAAATCTTTCCTGCAGCGGATAGAGATCTTTAAATATCATCCACTGTAGACTTTCCCAGCCGTTTCAGATGCCGTGTTAATATCGTTGGGCTGGGGATTTCAAATCTAGGATGAATGTACTTGAAGACACGATGAAAGGCAAGATTGTTTGAGCAATTAAAGGCGAGATTCGTTACTAAAAAAGCTTTTAGAAAGTATTCTTCAAAATCATGCTGATTGAATCCTGCTGGTGTGGCTAGATCAATAATCCTACGCTTATTTCCTGTTTTAGTCCCTTTTTGCAATAGCGTAAGAACATCTATACCTAGTGGGCTTCCAGCCTTGGCAAAATTAGGGTAGAAACAACAGTGTATATAAGTTAGTCTTAAACTATTCATTACATAGTCTAAAATACACAAGTACACTATTATAATATCATACTTAAAATCATAATACATGGTTGTAGCTACTACTAGCAAACTATGATACATGCCAGGAGTCTCCCCGCAAGCCTGGTTAGCATATTGGATACCCTGACCACAATACTATTGGCATCCTGTAATTCAAGCAAAGAACCTCCTCCAGTATCGAACCTTTTGCCTATACCACTGGTGAGATATATGGTTCTGCCAGCTATAAAGACCTTGTCCCCCCTCTCATATCCAATCCATTTACAATACCAACAAATGATAACATTTACATCACACATGAAAATGTGTCATGGCACGATAGAAGAATCTCAAATGCCTCAGTAATTTAAACCTAAACCTACAGTTGTTCAGCAGAATCTAATGCCAAGGCATGCCCCATTACATCGCCCTTGGCATCCACCTTGGTATCCCACGAGGTACTGTGTCTAGACGGCTTCCACCATATGAGAGAAATGGGCCACATCCAGGGCCTGAGTGGTAACTCACCCCAGATGAGGGCCGGGTGGATATTACTCCCAAAATATCCCCTCCAGCCTATTGTAAGTAAGGTATGGCATGGCAAATGTAACCCATCCCGCTCCACCCCATAAAGAACTCCCCAGACAAGAAAGAAAGAAAATGAGATATTATAACAAAAGAACACAAAGTACAATATCTTGGCTAAAAACTATTGTAACATAATACCAACAAAAAACTACATGTTTCTCAATGTTTCAAGCTGAGGGCTACTTTCTTTCTTAATTATATGGCTTACCTATCATTCACAGAAAGATGGGCCAGGGCAGAGTACCACATACTAAGCAGGAGAAGAGGAGAGTGGAAGGGGCAGAAAAAAGGAAAGGGAAAGAAGCAGAGAGGAAGGACAGGGAAAGGGGGGAGGGTAGAGGAAGAGGTATGATATCATAATAGGTGAGAGGAGGGGTAGCATTTGCAATCACTAAAGAAAGATAGAGTCTATAGAAGCATATATGCCCTTAAGGTCATAATTACAATGCCTCTTTCTTTCTAACTTATACAGCCAATACTTACTACCAACTAACAATAAGCAGCTATAGATATATGATGCAGGTGAATCAGTGAGAAGGTCAATAATCAGAGAGAAAGAGGCAGGGGGCGGGGTAGGTCAAGGGGTAGGTGGAGCAGGAGAAAGGGAGTGATAGGCCTGAGAGGGATGAGGGTACAGGATTGGGGAGCAGAGGGGGATTGGCAAAGGGAGAGTAATGATGGGGGTAGAGAAAGGAGTCCCTATGAAGATTAAAGTGAGATAACACCTAGACAAGCATATGCCCCCCTCGAGGTCTCAAGGGAAGAGCTTCTAGTTTTACGGTACTCTAGAGTGAAGTTGACTTAAGACCGGTCTCAAAATAAGCAAACAGCAAGTCCTCCATCAATACCAAATATTTCAAGGAACAGGGGAAACAATCCAAAAGCTATTGACAACATCAGGAGAATTATCTAAACTTCTTTTTTTCCTAAAAGGTTACTCCACTAAAATGTGACACAAGGTATCCTAGCATGAAAAAAAGATGAGATTCCGCACAGGGGTGTAGTAAGAGCTTATTATCCAGAGCCATGCCGAAAGATCGGGTTAAGGATTGTGGGTGAGATGTGATAGATAATGTCATACAAATGGGCGAGACAACAAATCAAAAGTTAGAACAGAAGTAGTCTACAAAGCTAACCACGTATGATATTTCCGTGACTCAAGGAGTTGTTCCGGGACTAGCCTGATTGATCCTAATGAAAGCACGAAAAAAGGAAAGAACAAAAGTGTAATGATAGTATAATTGAATCCGAGTGCAGTGGAACATGGAGGAATGGTAAACTAGTTCGCCACACTCTCCACTATCTAAGGACAGGCAAGGAGATATATATTTCCCTCTAGCACCACAAAACTCCTGAAACCCAATGAACTCTGTAGAAGCACACTAAGTTGACAAACCCTGAACTCTAGCCATCCCAGCCAATCTGGAACCATCCCGACACCCCATGATCCTCTAAGATCCCTAAAGCCCATTCCCCGCCAGTGCTCCAACTCCCGTATCTCTAAGGACAAAGGGTATGAAATAATCATGAAACCAAATACCGGATACAGAATGCCCAATAAGAATGGGTATCAACGAAACTACAAACTAGTACCCTTACTACCCTAACTTATACCTAGAGTGTGAAAACAACAACCTACTGCTAAGCGCATAGTCCCAGCATACCACAAAGCCACATGCCCTATAACTGCATCCCCTGGCTGCATCCCCGCTCCTCAGCATACCCGCGTATCCGTGCAACCACATATTCGCAAAACCGCCTAACCGCACGCCCCATATGGAATCCAATATAGCCGGCATTTTTATTTCTTCACCAAATTTTATATTTCTCCAAGTGCTTCACCGGTTCCCACCGCATCATGAAATCTCACAATATTTTGGTAGATTTTGTTGTAACGACTATCATACATTGATTCAAAAAAAACCCCTACAGAAATGCCGACTATTTACACACTAAAGAACCACAAGCCACCGCTCCCTAGGTTCACACGGCCTCACTCGTAGCCTTACCTGTCGCCTCACCAGCTAACATGCCACGCCAGTCGACCATACTCGATATGGAAGGATGCTCTAACATATTTCGGCACAATTCTTGCCGATGATAAAGGAACTCTTGTTCCATCCAAGGATGGGTGGTATTAAGAACAAATTCTAGGGATTGGGGAAGTAAGTTAGGTGGCAACGGTTGAAGGTGTTCAAATCCTTCATTGAACTAAGCGAAGAACAGCCTAAGGGGATACGGCCAAAGCAACATTAAGTCATAAGAACATTATTTGTCATAGAAATCTAATCGTACCCCCCTACTCAGGCCTGAGGGGGGAAGACTAGAAGTTGAAAGAGCATAGTGCGGCGCATGCTCGTTTGGTAGAAAGTGAAGGATCAGGTATGCGAGAGGAGGATGGCTGATAGAATGTATCTTTTTCTAAGGAGAAGCCGGTTTGCTGGGTGGATGAATGATGGAGAATGAGTGTTTTGTTTGAATCCTTTCTCTCCTAACCTCTTCCCGTATCGCCGCATCATCTCGTAGGGTCTCAAGGCTGAGTGTCCATCTCCTTCGCCACCTCCCCTGACGGCAATTCCACAGCCCACACTCCTCCCCGGCTGACCTTGGTATTCCCCATAAGTTCGGCCGGGCTACGGCCCTCTTCCAGAGTCGTAGCAGAGTCTGACGGGGATTTCAGGTGGGAGAAAGGCTGCAATATCCGACGACGACGACGCCGACCGAGCGCCTCACCGCCCAGGAAGCCAAGTGCCACAGCAGCCACACCTCCTACTGCGCCCCCGACTATCGCCCCAACGTTGGCTTTAGGTGATCTATAAGTTGAATTTGTATCGGTGCTCGAGTTCCCGATTGTGGGGGTGGTGGTCTTTAGTGCCAATATGGTTTCAAGACCTTTGTCGGTCCAGCCTTTGTCTGGGCGAGTTTTTGTCGAGCCTCCGTTTTTACTGCTAAATGATTAGTTTTCACTCTCGGCGTACTATTCACGCTGTTTTAAGGAGTCGAATAACTTACTTGCCACCAATAAGCTCAATAACCTGCGAGGGGATTTCGTACTTTCCCTCATTGGGTGTAAACGTGTCCGTCCATGTCAATGCGTTGATATCAAACAGGAATGCAGTATTTGCCTTCTTATCGCAAGTAACGGCGCCAGAGTAACTCGAAGTGTTCCTCCCGCCATAATAGAAGATGTAGTGTTCTCCAATTGCTTGACATTTTGGTGAAATCCTCCCGCTCGGGTCCGCCGCCGTGGTCTTTGACGTGTAAGGCAGCTGAGTCCACTGAAAGCTTGGAATTGAGAGAACCCAGATGGTTTTAGCGGTTGGACCTTCCTTGGCATTTATTAAAGTGCTAGCTTCAAGGCCCCCCATAATGTAAATTTGATGGCTGGAACCATCAGAAGCTGATTTGACAGCAGTGCAGAAGGCGAACCGAGGAGGCGGTACCGGATCTCCGGGCGGTATAAATTGGGTAAACCAGTTTGATCCGCTTATGCTGTAAATTTTGATCAAAGAAAAATGTCTCTACCAGATTCTATCAACGTTTTACACAAGGAAACTCAATAGGGGGAGAGACATACCAGCCGATTTCCCCGATACCTTCCACCAAACTGAATCAAGACCTCATCGGTAGCAGTCTTAATATGCACTAGGGCTCCCTCAGATATTCCAACAAGTTGTGTGGTTTCATTTGCCCATGTATTAGTACCCTGGTCATAAGTGATTAGGCCGGTATGTTCCTCTAACTCTGCTACCTCGCTTGATGCTCCGTTTACCGAGACAAGGGTGCCACCGAAAAGGAAACCGGTCTTTAATGATGGAACCCATACTGTCATCGAACTAGATACCCTCCTTGAAGAGTTCGCTTGGAACCAATTCTTTAACACCACCCCCGTATTCGTCCATCGTTGAGTTGCAATATCATATTTCCATTTCTTGTCTTCGATGGGAGGATCCCCCTTTCCAAAAATTGTGCTGTTGTATGGGTTCCACCTCCCAAAGGTAAGGTCAAATCCGGATTCCGTAGGGAACAACGCGGCATCTGAAACACCAGGTATTGTGTCTGGAACTACTTCCGTCCGGACGTAATTGACACTATCTTGGGAAGTTCGGAAACTCTTCGATACATTCAATGATCGAAGTACCGTATCTAAACATGTTGGCGAATCGTTAGTTCGGAGAAAGGGGAGGAGGTTGTACAGCCTCCGGTCGAAAAGATCGGGAATTGTGGAAATTAAAAGTTAGAAACACGGTTGCTCGATTGGCTCGAGCACACCGAACCCTCCAATCAAAGCCCCAGAGGCCCGATCACCGTTTCCCGATTTTTTCTACCGGGGGCTGTACATTCGAAGGGGGAGCACGAACTGGGGCCATTGTAACCCGCGTACTGCGAAGAATACTGCATCAATCCTCCCGCAATGTACAGAATCCCATCTTTCTGGGCCACTGCATGCTTCGACCTCCAATCAGTAAACAGTGAAAGAAAATACTTTGGCAAGCTCGGGGGAGCCCTACTCATATGCTCACTTAGGGAACAAAAATCTTCCGTTGGATCAACATCCCCACCGTGCGCTACTAATGAAAGAGATAGCAACACTCCAAGAAGCCAAGCTCCAGGTGTATAGTGTGGCATATTTTCTTAGATGTGACAAGAAGAGCTTTAGAAAAGGATTAAACGAGGAGAGAACTGAGTCCAGGAGAGGAGGTGCATGACGGGAAGTAAACAGGGAAGATTTTCGTCTGGAGATTGGGGTGTATTATAATTTCTTGAGAAGCGCTTCCAAGGTATCATAGAGCACTCGGGTGGGGAGTTAATTCGTGGAAGCCGGGTCCTTGCCAAACCGCCACAGATACCCCTTCTAGAAATTAAAAAAAAAATCTTTTATGCGCTCACAGAACCGCTCCTCTTTTACAATCAATAAACTTAGCATCATACGACAAGCCGCCACTCATCCAGGACGTACAACGACTAGCCCTGGCATCCGAGCATATCTTCCCCCTCTTAGGATACCAACGAGAATGAAATCACCACTTGCGGATACCGACCGCACCCCACTATCAACATTAGGAGCTATAGGCTCCCCGCAGTAGAAACGGGTAGATGCGAGCAGCTAACGTCAGAAGCGTTTGAGGAAGCGCAACCCAATTCGAATCATTTCTTTTCGCAGTTAGTTCCTGGATCATGGCGTTCAGAAGAGTATCAGGATATCCAAGGGGAAGCTAGTACCATCTTTCTATCAAAAGTGCTGCCGCATCCTAGCGAGACGCCGCAGTACCCAAAAGAAATCAAGAATGGGGATAAATGGGACATTCCCTACAATTGATTGTCCTCCTAAGTTGTTCTTTGGCCACACCCAGCCCTACCGGTAGTATCCACCCAGTGATTTGACCGGAGAAAAAACCATTTTGCATAACCACAGCCCGCAATTACACCCCTAGGTCAGGTTAAAGTACCTATGGGGATTCCCACCAGGCACCAATACTATAGCCTTTCATTAAACCCCCAAGAAGGAGTGAGCGCAAAAGTCGGAATTATAATGAAGGAAAATGCTGTCTTAATAATATTTGGCCAGTAGAACCACCTGATTTAGTTGAGTCTCCCTGTAGCGACCTAAGAGCCTCGTTACTGAGGGGCTTTCTATCTTGGGGTCACTAGACCCACTCCCGGTAATGTGATGCCTCTGGACTCCCCTATTTGTTCAGAGGCTGGTAGGGCCTGTGGGAGATGGGATATCTAACGGACGAAAGACATGACCTGGACTACTGTTACTATTATTATCACTCATTAAGCTTAGGGAGCGGCAGGGGTGTGAAGCTGACTAATGAACCGAGTACTCATGTAGTGAGTATCATACTGTTTTATTGTCTTGTGGAGCAACCATGCCAAATCCAAAGTCATCATCCGGGCGGCTCGGGGAGGTTCAGGGCATGAACCATGATCAAGATACTACCGACATCAGATTCTTTGGTATCATATGATTCCGGAAGGCTATACCCTGTACCGACTTTCTGACGAAAAATGTGACAATTTTGCCTGTAACGCCAAGTGTAATGCCTTGCAATTTTGTGTGTAATGTATAGGTTTGGAAACCTACCACTCAAATATGAATTATATAATATCATACATTGCTTGAACTATCAACCAAGGCATTTGAGAGAGGCATTATCTCTAGTTTATATATTTCTTATCTATATTCACCGCTTATATATATTTGTAAGACTCTTAGATTATGTGATTTGGAAGTAAATAGCTCGTATTTAGATGTTAGGTTTCTAAACCTACCAATTACACCAAAGATTGCATGGCATTACACTTGGCGTTACAGGCAAAATTGTCACATTTTTCGTCAGAAAGTCGGTACAGAGTATAGCCTTCCGGAACCATACATAGCATGGCGTGGTGGGAGGTCTAACCTATGCACCCAACCCTGAGCAAATTTCGACCAGCACCGCCAATTCACATGAAGTGCAGCTGGTGCTGATCGGGAAGGTGCAGGCACAAATCTTGGGGAGCGCAACGGAGCGAACGGGGGCTATCCTCCTGGTCAGGTGACAACTATTAGTGTTCTAAAGCGCGCACGCCAGATGAATACAGACTAAATAAAATGGCTAGCTCGGGTGAGAGAATGAAGGTAATAACTAGGGTTTCTTCTAATTTTGTCGGCCCTTCACTACAAGCTTCTCCAGAAAAGGCAATAGAACTTAAATTGATACATAATAAACCCAAACACGACATCTCCCGTTCGCGATCGAAGTCTCCCTTCTTTCCATAACGCTCCAGCGTGAAACAGAGAAAGCAGCATAGATTACATTATGCGAAATCCCCCGAACAAAAAAAAGACATGGTAGAGACTCTGCTCCCCTAGAGTTTTCTATTGGTATTGTAACACGGTCATGTCCCGCAATCATCTCCATATGCGCCACGACACGAGCCCCCCCCCAGTAGCATTATTGAGGAAAATATGTATATATATGTAGAAACTCAAATTACTGGTACGGGCGGGAGACTTTGTCTGTACTGGATAGAGGAAGTCAAGGAGGATATCTCCGAGCCAAAGCCACTGGTATTGTCATTCCCGAAAACCCAACTCAGGGACAGTAGAATGTGAGTTGACCTTTTTGCCGCTCAGCTGCCCAAGTGCCCTGCCAGCTTTAGCCCAAGCTGAATATCCAGTGTCAAAATACCGGTATGTTAGTAAGCTTTGAGAGCTATCCGTAAATACCTTATAAGCGATTATTTCATCCAAACTCTGCCTTGCCAGGCGGTACTAAAGAGTTATTATATCCCAAGGAATCAGGGTTAGGAAGGAACTAGGGGGCCAAACAACCGGTAGGATCTTTCCATCTCTGTTGCTCTTTGCTCTTTAGAATTCCGTGCAAGATAGGTAGATGAGGTATAATGGGGTTAGGCGATCTGAAGAAAAGCGGAATTTACCGTAATTGCTCCGGCTGTATAGACTCCCGATACCCCCCTACAAGGAGGAAAGTGTGGAAATAAAAACATCGGGCTTTGGAGCGAATTCACCTTCTTCTCTCCCCCCCCCCCTTTTTTCTCCGTAACCAATCTTGACGCAAGGTGACTTGCTTGCAAATGCTATGTTTCAATGCTATAGTACTTGCCTGCGAAGTTGTTGGAAAATTTGCATGATGTGCACGATTCCATGATCAAGCAAGTGGTTACTGGTTGTACGTGTACTGTACTCTACTTGCAGGTGAGTGAAGTGGTTTTTTCCACATAAAAGCCATTCTCCCCCCCGATCTATCCCTATGACTCTCTAAAGAAAAGGGAGAGTGAGAGAGGGTACTAGAACAGTGCGCCAATAAATTCACAGGGATCCGGTTTATTTTTAAAGAAATATCCGGATTTTCCATGATTTCCTGTGGTTATATTTTCTCGCTTGCTGCAGAAGTTGAAGTATTGTTCCCTGGTCGTGGGTGAAACACCGCGCTTCCGCTAGTCCACCAGGAGTCGAGAACTAGTACGACCGGTAGTACAGAAGAGGCGCGGGATTGGCCTGTGCGAATACCGGTACACGTGTACTTGTCAGATTCAAAAGTATTGGGAAATTCAGTCGGTGGCCTTGGAGCTCAGTTTGCTGAATATTTCCCAATATTTTCGAATCTGGCAAGTACTCGAGTAGGTTTCCCCTGAATCGGACCCCTGCCTCTCGGTACGGAATGCGACGGAATGGCTGTTCGGGTGTCGCACAGGTGCATGGGTGCTGAGGCTCACATAACCTTATTTCTATGTTCAACCGTCATCGTTACCCCAGAATGTTACACCCGGAAGCTGCTACCGTAAAAACTCAGTAAATCCACCATCGGCGGTCGGGCCCATAGCCCCCGGAATCTTAGATGAAACACCCCGAGAGGGAATAGAATTTTCCAGGCAGGGCATAGCCTATTTAAGTTGAGCCCGCTGGATCTCATTAACTGGTATTCGCAATTTTGTTATCCTGGTTTGTTAAGCCCATTGCGGTTTAGTACAGCGATTGCCGATGGTGGATTTACTGAGTTTTTACGGTATTCAACCGGGCGCTAAGCTAGGCCGTCGTCTGGTATGGTGGGGAAACCTGAGACACGAGCACACTTTTTGCTATAGACATTACTGATGCGGAGATCAGAGGGTCATTGGACAAGAAGCATTTGCCGAGTCTCTTTTAAACGCGCAACCTTCGAGGGAGGGGCGTTGCGGTGAGCAATCCTCAGCAGGGGAGTAGTAGGGTGGAATGAATGTTGGAAGCTCTTAGAGGACGTGATCAGCAACCCAGGCAATAGCAACGACATTTCCAACTGTTACATTATTACTATGTACAGCGTCGATAGCCACAGCAGCACTGCTTTCACCCTCCTCCTGCTGCGGGGGGGTTCGGGAGAGACCACGATTGAAGCAGCTCTCGGTCCTCTGACCCACAGCACCCACAGCTGTTCCACCGCGCAACATTAACCCCGCACCCCTCACTCGATCCATAACGAGAAGCTCCAGCCCCTGTTTCCCTACCCCACTACGACCCTAAGCTAATAGCAAAGTCCTCGTCCACCCTAAACCCCTTTAACCTCCATGACAAGGATCGCCCGCCCCTACTATGAGACATATCATAGATTGCTAATGCTATCATACCTCAACCTCAACCACTACTGCTCTGAGATTTCTGAAAAATGAGCAGCAAGTTGAAGGGAGAATGTAAAATCAAATACTAGCCAGCATTTGGCTATGGATCTATGGTCACTAGAAATGAGTTGGGATGGTCCATTGTTACAAGGCTAATGAGGTTTAGGGTGGAAGAGGCGTTTGCGACTCGGGAAGTACTCCTGCTACCTCCCTACCCACCCATCCCACCACCAGCACCGGACACCGCCGGCGCATCCTTAGGTGAATGCAGCCCTCTTCATCGCACGTTGCAAGACTCCAATATGAGGATCCACCACTGCGAGACCCCCACTCGCCTCCTAGGCCCACAATCGCGTGCTCTAGCCCGTGACGCGCACTCGGCCCTTGGCACACCAAGCACGCGCCGTTCTCCCCTCCCCTCCAGTTTCCAGCGTGTTGGGAGGGATCTCAGTCGCATAGGGCTGGGATGGGTGGGCTACCGGGATCAGACTTTTCGGGCTCGGGAGCGATGTTCCCTGGGGAGCTGCGGTTGATCCAGTATTACCGGGGCAGCTGCTGTGAGACGGATTGGATGCGGCACGATGCCTCATTAGTGGTAGCCCTAACGTATGCACTCGACGTTTTTTCAAAGACTCCGAGACTGGAAATAAGCGAGCGATCCGTTTATAGTTGCAGCACCGGATTTTGCGGGTGCCATCGTAATCTGCGCCACTAACACATATCTCACGTTCTACAGAGTTTAAAAAACGCCGAGTAATGAAGGTCCTAAGGGGCGCTACGGAGAGAAGGTTGGGGTCGTCACGCATGAGACAGATTGGGAGGGCGAGTTATTTTGAATGGGTGGGTTTGTGAAGCGATCTATCGCTGCGAGTGCCGCATCCCCTCTGTTTCCCCATTGAGCTCTCTGTCTGGTAAAGCTAAGTCCGATCATGAGCCTATCTTACAAATTCGCTTCTCCCTTTCACTTTCACTATTCCCTCTTTTAAGTTGTACTTGTAGGTATAGTACCGTATTTTTCACTAAATACGTGCATGCCTAATCATAAATATTCACTATTTCCATCACAAACAATCACTTTGACTAGACAGACATGTTCTACCTTACTACTTTATCCTGAGGCCTCGTTCCTAGACTACATGAGTAATTGCCATTCCCGTAGAATCTCTTGAAATCCGTTATCTCCGCCGACTCCGTAATCTACGGATTCAGAGAGAAAATCTCCTAAGAAAGAATGGACACCAAACCTACCATCCGGTGGATTGATTACGGATGATGATGATCAAATGGTAGATTTCGGGGGGTTTTACAATATGCCTTGAGGTCCCGTAGTGCCGCGGGCTGTGCGACAGTGTAGGAACTACTTTCGATAGCAAGCTAAGCTCGGCCCAAATGCTCTGGGGAGAAATCCGTGATTGAGAAATCTCGCCTCTGATGGGATACCCAACCCCAGGAATGGGAAATCCCACCGATCCTAGCAACAATTCTAGACCCATTAGCGTAGCTGGTCAACCACCCCAAACACAGAAGGTTGCATTCCTAGCCAGAGGTGGTGACCTATCCAAGCCCGCCACAACTTCTCAACTCTTACTTGTTGTTCTCACCCCTACTCGCTGTCCTTGAGGTTCCTCTAAGCATCATATTATTCACCCAAACCCGGCTAAACCTCCACACGGGGATCCAAACCACGCCTATTTCCCATCAAACTAAACCCCCCAAGCCCCACCTAGTTAGCCTAGGCTAGTGGCTCGGTTCGGTGGGGCCTGGCCTACCCTACCAAACCCGGATTCCCAAATCATCCAACCCAACTTTTCACGCGGATCTTTTCCAGGAGAATCATAGCTACTCTTATAGTATGGGAACAACAATTTGAGCCCAGGACCAGAAAAGAACTTCTCCAACAAGGGAGGAAAAGTGACGAAAAACGCGCAAATCACGACACCTTACTCAAGACACTGCAGGAGCATGGGTCCCCAAACATATAGGTAGCGCCCCCGCCCCCCGGGGCGGGGGGGGGGGGGGGGGGGGCGGAGTTGGTGGGGAGGGAGGTGGTTGGGT
>Ga0307509_10005294_pt1 | contig 18046 bp, 16 predicted proteins | sample 10_EM_MG_FD_202245 | JGI IMG/M metagenome (GOLD analysis project Ga0307509, IMG submission 202245) | Populus trichocarpa ectomycorrhiza microbial communities from riparian zone in the Pacific Northwest, United States - 10_EM | ecosystem: Host-associated > Plants > Roots > Unclassified | place...
GTATCCATGCTTGTTGTAGTTCCTTTTTCATTCCTGCTACTAGGAATTCTGACATAGTGGCGTTGTCCATCTGGGCCGTACTTGCTATCAATCGGAAATCGTTCCAATAATCTGTCATTGACGATTTTCCCTGTTTGAGCTTTCTTATCTTAGCCCTTGCTTCGTCTCTTGCATTGACTGGTCCGAATTGTCGTCTCAGTTCGTTTTGGTATTCGTCCCACGTTGTCCAACTTTTGGCTTGTACTTTTTCTGCATACGGGGTATACCATTTCATGGCATCCCCCCGTAGCAAGCACGTGGTGTACTTGATCTTGTCTCCATCGTGGTTATCTTCCCATCCTAGTATTTCGAAGTATACCGATAACTGGGCTAGCCATCCCCTTAGGTTGTCTCTGTCTCCGTCGAATGTGCTTGGTTCTCGGATTTTGGGTTTCCTGGTTCCAGTTGATAATCCTACTTCTTCTTCGGTCCTTGTCGTCTCGGGTTCTTTTTGTTTCGAGGTCATGATAGTGTTTCTTCGGGTTCTTGTTGTGGTGTTGTCTTCTGAGCTTTGAGGTGCTGATTCAGTATCCGAGGATACTGGACTTGCCGTTGCAGAATGTCGTCTAGCTTCTTCTAGGGCTTCTTCTAGGGATGTAACGTCAATTTCCCCTTGTGTAAGGTCGTGTTCGGGGTGTTCGTCTGGGGGTGACCCCGCCGTGGTTTCTTATTCGTTAGGTGTCGCTTTTAGAGACGCGACCAAATGTAACAATCCTACTCGGGTGCGGTTATTTATGCAACAGGTGACGAATTACTTACGTGGTTGTATTATACTATCCTTATAGTCTTTGGTCTTTCTTGAGTATTCGGGAGAGTGTTCTTCTTTCCGAGATTAACCTATAATCTCTTCCTTATTAATAGACTATCTTATAGTCTTCGTATCTTAACCCAATGTCTTATTGGGGAGAGGTGTCGAGGGAACTTCTTCGTATCTCACACCAATGTCTTATTGGGGAGAGGTGTAGAGGGAACTTCTTCGTATCTCACACCAATATCTTATTGGGGAGAGGTGTATAGGGAACTTCTTCGTATCTTAATAAAGTCTTGGTTGCTCTGATGCTAAGAGCTCGAGTGCTTGCATACAAGCGAGAGGTAAAGGTAAAAGTAAAGGTAAAGTTATATTGTAAGAAAGTACTTAGATGGTCGCGTGAAGATCCTATATCTTCGTCCCGTCGCGAGCCTTTATATAGGTCTCTTCCCGCAAAAACCCTGACCCTGGTGACTCATACATATGAGTCACACGATCATGACTCATAATGAGTCATACCCGAAATCCATCAGATGGCTCCTATGAGTCACTGCACAACATGCCATAAACCAATCATAAAACATAAAACATGTCAGGTGCGCAAAGCGCGTCACCTGCGTGGAACTCATGACTCATAAAGTGAGTCATGCGCGAAAGTCATTACATCATTATGACTCACAATCGTGCGTCATAGAAACATCAACCAATCATAACATAACGATGACACGCAAGTGCGAGTCATGTGAGAACTATGAGTCAACTGACTGCATAGCGTGAAACATAAACATACCTTATGACTAGTAACTACTAGTCATGTGAAATCTGTCTTGCTTAGTCACGATTTGTGACAACTACACCCCCCTCACCTCCGAAGAGATATCCAGGGCCCTCTCCCAATCCTCGAACCCCTCCGCCCATGGCCACGACCATATCCCGTACTCTGTGTGGATGTCTATACAGGGCATCAAGTCCTCCCTTCTTCCCTCCCTCCTGGACCCCCTGCTAGCCCATGGCTTTCACCCTCCCACCCTCAAAAACGCTCTTGGTATTGTCGTCGACAAGCCCAGGAAACCCTCATACAACTCGCCATATTCCTTTAGGGTTATCGTCCTCCTTCAAACTCTCTCTAAAATACTTGAGAGGGTTGTAGCTTCCCGCATTTCGGCCGAAGCAGCGATATGCTCCCTGATCCACTCCCTTCAGTGCGGATCGCTCCCTGGAAGGTCCACTGCCGATGCCGCCCTCGTCCTACAACATAACATTGAGTCCTTCCACCGCCTCCGCTATAAAAGTCTCCACTCTCTTCCTCGATGTGAAGGAAGGCTTCGATAACGTGGAGTCCCCCTCGCTCCTCTCTCTTCTCCGCCGGAAAGGGGTCAGCCCATATCTTGTCCAGTGGGTCGGCTCTTTCCTCAGAGACCGCACCTGCCACCTGACGTTCCAAGGGTCCCCTCGCGATTTCGCTCCCGTGTCGGTCGGAGTCCCTCAGGGTTCTCCCATCTCCCCCCTCCTGTTCGTTATATACCTCTTCTCCCTACACCTGGAAATCCCCAGGTCAATTATTATCTCGTACGTCAACGATTTTGCTGTCACAGTGGCCTCGCCCTCCTACAGGACCAACGTTCGCCTCCTTCAGAAGTGCTTCTCAGCGCTCCAGAGAAACGCCTCCCCAATCAACATCTCCTTCTCTGTTCCGAAAGCTGAACTGAACCACTGCAGGACCACCAGGAGTAATGAGCCGCTGTGCTCCTCCCGGTGCAGCTGGAAGATCAGCTCTTCTATCTGCAATCCAGCCTGAAGTGGCTGGGCTTCATCTTCACCCCCGCCTTTGACCCAAGGTTCCACTTCTCCAGGAGGTACACCCTTGCAAATGCCGCCCTAGCCACGATTCGCCACCTCTCTCCCCCCGGGATGGGCCTTCCACCCTACCTTTGTCTTGCCTTGGCGCGCTCGCTCCTGGCTCCAATTCTGCTATATGGGTCCGCTGTCTGGAACCCTCCCCCGTCTATCATGGGCCCGATGTCCATTTTCTGGCACCAGGTCTGTAGGTGGATCACCAACTGTTTTTCCTCCATCAACATAACGTGTCTGCATAGAGAAGCCTGTCTCCCCCAGCTACGTGTTCTGATACGCCATCAGCGCCGCCTTGCCGGCCTAAGACTCCTCGGCTCCCCTCCGGGTGTAAACCCTGCCACGGCATGCCTCCCTAAATCCTTGCCCACCTTCTCGCCCCACCGTGCCACCTTGATTGCACATGGGAAAATTACTTGTCAACCGTATCTCTTCTTCAACCTCGACTTGCGTTCTGCTCCGGACAAGACCAAGAACACAAGATACCCTCACAACGCCATCACAGCTTTGGCTAACACGGTTGCCTCCCTCGTCCATGATGTATCTACGCTCCCTCCTATCTCCCTCCACTTAACAGACTACCTGTCCCCAATACCGGGAATTCTCCCATCTTACGCCCGCCTCAAGCTAAGGGCTAAGCAACTCCGCCTCTCTGACTGGTCTTCCACCCCAGCCCCACCATACTACCCCTATCCACCCTCAACACGCCCCTATCCCTTCATGGGTTTGGGCAAGTTTGTTGCCGCAAGAATACACCAGATGCGCTCTGGGAAAGGGTATCTCTCGGCTCACCCCTCCTGGGGCAACCCTGATGCCGACATGTCCTGCCCGTTGTCCTCTGAGGCCCTGCAGACGTTCGAACATGTCATCCTATCCTGCCCCTCCTCCGCCCGTCAGAGATCCCGCCTCCTCCAAGGAGTCTCAGACTTGGCCCCCGAAGCCCCGATCTGGTCCGACCAGCAGCTGCTCATTGCCCTAGCTAAGTTCATCCGCACCACCGCCTCTAGTTCCCTCCTAGGATGACCCCGCTTGCACCCTCCATCCACGACCCCCCTACGAACCCCCTCCTTCAGTCTACAACTCTATCAGCCCCTAGCCCTCGAGACTAGTTAAGCACTTTATACTTTCCTTAATTTTAGCTACGGCTGCTTTGCGACGATGATTGGTCGCGTTGTGGAAACTAGTTATGTTTGTTTCTTTTGTTGATTGTTAGTTTGATTTTCAGTTTTGTTTTGGCCATATCGTTAAAGATGCATGGCATTTCTTGTATTGTAGAAACAATGAACATATGATTAAAAAAAAAAAATGAAAAATGAAAGAATTTCAGGATAAATAACTCAGTAACCTGCTAGGACCTTCTCCCCATGATGTGTACCATTACTACGGGTTGTGAGTGGAGTCCAGAGGTATGAGTCTCCTCACGGTATAGTATGACGCGAGAGGCTGGCTATGGGTAGCAGCCAGTTATCCCTGCATCAGCTACATCTCACCATGGGAGGTGGCATGTCAAATTATTATATCACATCGTCGCGTAGATTAAATGATGGACTGCACAGCTTGTATAACGAAACTACCACTGGGCCAGGCAGTCCACCACCTAGGTACTAACTCTGGTGGTTGTCATAACAGTTAGCCACTGGTATGACTTCGATACGAATAGCGTTTCTACCTGCAGTTGTATTGGAGATGCATTGCACAAACTTATATCCTATTGACAGAGTTGAGTGTACCCGACCTGCTCTGATACTTCCGGCCGGATAATATCTGATTATGGGTAGACCTCGGACAAGCTATGAGCACGATAGGGTGCTCGAACAATATGGCAGTGGTGCTCAATATCAAAGTCTTTAATCTGATATCTACGGAAATTTCAGTGTTTAGCATTCTACTTCGAGAACCAACTTTCCTCACGAGAACTTATTGATTGAAGCTTTTATCCTAAAGATAATAAGTGATACAGTTTGATTCATTTGAATGATTTACCTTATCTTTATCTTCTACCTTGAGTGTTTGGTGCGGTGGCAATCTTAGAGTTCACCACTCTATTGGGTGCCACAGTCACATCTGACAACATTTCAATACAATCTACTTCGGTACAACATATTGACACATTTCAAATCCACCATGCCTGTTACATGTTCATTTTGTCGCTGAAGGTATGTCAGTTCCAGCGCATATGAGAAGCATCTAAGAAGAGCGCACCCAAATCTCAATATAGTTCTCGCATCCTGTAGTGCGAACCTCTCCAAGGACTCCGAACGAGATATATATAACACCAACGATCTAAGCCAGCACCCATATTCAGACTATGAATCTGAACAAGGCAATCATCCGCAGCACATGAAGGGGTCAGGAACTCAACCTTTCTCAGGAACAACTCTAATACCAAAGTATCTGACGAATACACCACAGAGGCACCCAATCAGGGCTATTATTCAGCGGCTGCGGAACCCTTTCGAGATGTCCAAGGGTATCAGAAAGAAAATTGTTATCTTGGCGAGAACCTATGCGCACCATAATCCGTGGGCAAGGCTTCAAACCTACATCTTGGTTCATGCAAAGTACGGTACGATAATCACGAAACGATTACTTTACCAATCAACTTGCGAACTCGGTATTAGTTGGCTAGAGCTTTATGCACAAGTTGGCTAATCATGTATGGCACCTAGAACCTCATTCCCAGTGTCTACAATGGTTTGAAGAAAGATTCGAGGGAAATCAGAGAACATTACCCTTCCTCAATCGTAATATCTTAGACTGCATCAGATATCTTCTTGTCAAATTGCCTATTCAGATGATTGGGTCTATGGGCCCTGCAATGAATACAATGAGGAGAGACAGAGAATATTTTCAGAAATTCATACGGCTGACTGATCGTCGGATATTCGAGTAAACTCTCCTATCCTCTTTGAAGTTAAACGTTGCTTACCATTTATAGGAAACATTCCCAGACTCACCTCCCAAACTTGTCCACAGACAAGAAGGCAATGCCTGTCTATATTGCAATCGGAAATCTTCTATCGACCAGACACTATAGACCAGGATTGCGTGCAGGTCTTCTTCTTGAACTTCTGCCAGTTCACTGGAACCTTGCTGGTAGCTCATCAACTAATAAACTCCAAAGACAGATCCATGGCTAGATACTCTGAGGCGTCTTGTAACTCATCTGTTCACTCGTGAATGCCACGGCCCTTGAATGCATACTAATAGATTGTGCTCATAGCAAGATCCTGAGCTGCTTCCCAATTTGGTCTGGTTGGATCACAAAGCACATGGAAAATGTTTTGCTCTACCGAAACAAATCATACGCTGGTCCCAACTATGAGGTCCTAACAGAAGTTTTAGGAATTGCTTCCGTTCATCATTGTGCTAGAGATTACAGCAGATATGACTGTTACCATCGAGACAATGAGACCCACCGCACCGAGATTGAACATTCCTGGGATACACTTGAAAGCCTAGGTATCAAGATTGGCCATAGCCTTTTTCACAGACTTCCCCAAATCTCGCCACCAGCTCTGCACAAGCTGGATATGCTACATACACTTTATTTAGCACTCTTCCAGTATATGATGTACTGGATACTAGGATTTCACAAGAAACATGCCTGACAACAAGTGTTTAATGATGCCTAGAAAGCTTGGCCCCCCTACCCTAGATTGTATATCCCCAAAAAGACCTATGGGAGGAAACACAGTGGCAAGGTAAAGAGATGAGGAATCTTCGGCGGTAAGTATTGGGAGTTCTCACCGTTGCATTAAGAAAGCCTGATATTACTCAGGTCCAACATTTCAGACCTCCACTCATCTGCATCAGAGCGCTGCTAGACTTCACTATGATGGCACAATATCGAGGCCACACTGCCCATACTATGGATTATATCGACGAATATGTGGCGAGATTTCATCAAGTGAAAGATATCTTGGTGGAGTTTCGCATGTGTAAATGGATGAAGACCAAGGTGTATGAATGGGGCAGGGAGGTACACAGGGATCGAAACCAATTAATCCAGTCAGTCGTACAATCAAAATAGGACGGGTGTGCGATGCATACCCTGAAGAAGAGAACGACCAATCTATTGAGTTGATACATGCGGAATCTAATTTCAAGTTTATTAAGATGCATCTGATTAGCCACTATCGCCATCACATCTATCAGTTTGGTAATCTTCCTATGTATTCTACTGAGTATGGGGAGCGTGCACACAAGGAGCAAATGAAAGACAGTTGATGACGTTCCTATAAGATTGACTCAGCCTGACTGATACTGAACAGCTATGGGCGAAAGCATGGTATCTGAATGAGACTTCTTAATCTACAATTGCTTCAAGATGCAGGCGTAGAACTAGCAGCTGAGGTGCTCCAACATTTAGAGAAAACAAGAATATCACAACAACTATTCTCGAGTCATAGGGTTCTGAAATGCTAGTGTGAAGATATCCGGGAGGTAATTGCTTTGAGCAGAGTATGGGATATTCTCCTAGAGCCAATTTGTAGAGAATTGATACCATATAACTGACTCAACCTCGGCCTCCTGCAAAGACTGACAGAAGACACTAGGATCTTGCGAACACTACCGATTGAAGACCTGACAGAACTTGAAATCCTGGGACTTGCATTCCAAGAATCTGATGTTTATAACATACACAGGGCTAAATACCCAGGCTCTTGGCTCTTTCGTAGCCACCAGAATAGGAATGATTGTGTTTGGATACTGACAACTAACGAGGATATGTATGGCTCGCTCCGAGGTCGTCTCCCAGCCAGGCTTCTGGCTCCATTCAAAATCAGAGACTACACAAAGCAGGGTACTGTCCAGTGACTCGCTGCTGTTCAATATACGAGTGTGGTAAACCAAGGAAGCTCTTGGGAGGTACATGGCTGAGGTACAGTCCAGCTGAGTGACTTTGCCCGGGAGTTTACAATTGTAGTGAGCGGGACTATCGTGAGCATGACGTATATCAGACTGGAGACAGAACGTCGATGGCTTGTCAACAACCATCTAGATCTTAGGAGTTTCAACGAGAACAATTGAAAGCAGATACACTGTCTTGAAGATGGACAATGAGAAGTGTAAATTCATGGACATTGCAATATTTGCATGTGAATTGATGGACATGAGGTTGTGTGAATATATACTCATACTCAAAATTGAAATGGACAAGCGGTATAGCCCTAAAGATGCCTGCGCCATCCCCGCCCCATATATACAAATTGATACACTACCTGATCAATAAAAATAATCATATGCAAACTATCAAGTGTGCACCAAACAGGTAGCAGGATACAATATACTTTGAGTGGTATGGCTAATTGGCAATACAGATGTGCCGAGCACGCACAGATGTGACAGGAAATCAAGCCCCATTGTAGAGTCATTAGGATGAGATATGTAAGACAGATAACATCTGGACGCAGACGAAATCGAATTAGGATCACAAGTGCAGTGTGACAGGACAAGGGTGCAGTATTACGTGCTGAGCCACTGTGGATCATTAAAAGGCATGAGGACGGACAGCACGCACAGTACGCAAAAATGACATCAGATACATCCGGATGCAATGCCTGCGCATCCAACAAAAGATAATGTTTTGCTGAAGTGCCCAACTAAGGTAACGAAAGGGCTATGAGATTAAGTATGATATTTGTTTTCTCATTTCTGTTACATCCATAATTCAATGCTTTTCGAATGTAAATTGATTTCATAATAGATTTCAGCAAGTGTGATTCACTACCATTCCACAATCCAGCTGGTTTTTGTTGAAAATGAAAATGCTAAAGCTAGAATCTATTCCACATAGATAATACTGAACAAGGATTAAGGGTGTTGTGTGGCCTCTTAAACGAGAAGGAATATATAGTATAAGAGGCGATTTGTAGAAGTTCTAATTCTTATTCTTCTAAGGGAGCTGGGTGGTAGCCACTATATTTATCCAAAAGGGCATATCTATATATATAAGAAAGGGATAGGGAAAACAATAGAAGAAACATGAGTGCAAATATGTTTCACCCTCAGAACCTACAAAGTAAATTCCAAATAATGTACCTGAATCCATTAGAGTATGAGGAGATCATTACAAATATCATGACCAAGAATGATGTATAAGTGATGCATAAACCCCTGTAACATCCTCAATACCTGATAGGAAACTCTATGTTTAATGCCCATATGTAACCCTGAAATAAACAATAAACACCATAATCTAGGTCTTAGCTGTAGTAATATAATGGGTGGACAAGCCTAGCTGGCACACAAACTAAGTAAGGAAATACAAGCCAGTGTCATCAAGCATATGTTCCTTTGCTGGCAGGACGAGAAACGCAACCACTATTATTCATTACACACCAGTGCGTGAAAGTCTTCCCACCACTATTAGCTCCATATCACATGTGACATTTACCCTGCATGCTTGATGCGACATCTCCAAACACCCACCATACGGCACCGAAACAGGAACACTCACAATAACCGAACAATCACCTCCTCGGCTGCACACTCAACCTGCGGCTTCCCGCCTCATACCCCCCGGAATTCTTATCCCACCTCAGAACTGGTTCAGGAAATGAACATGCCGCGACTACATAATGGGAGAAACTGAGACGAAAGATAGTGCATGCGAAGGTAGCATGGCATGGTGGAAGATTAGGATATAAGGAAGCTTGTTTTCACTTTGATGTGTTCACTATCAGTTCAGCGCAGCTGCTTCTTTTCTGTCTTCGTCTTATCTTATTCTTTACTTCCGTTTGATCACTTTCCGATTGTCACTTCTTTTGATAAGTTCTTCGTTGCATCTTTTTACATCACCTTTATACAATCAACTTGCATATATCCGTATCAGAACTCCAAATCCACTTAATCCGCTGTGCCTAAACCTTGTTGTCAAATAGCCGATGAAGTTCAAGTCATCGCCTACGAGAGCGGTGTGCACACCGTAAAGCAGTAAAGCATTTCCTTAGAATTGGATATCATAGTCTATGCTAAATTCCATGTTTGTCGCTTGGGATAACTCCACTTATATCGTCTAACCCCCGACCAGAGAGACAACTACTATCTAAAATATCACCTTCTGTCTCGTGCTAGTGACCTCTGTCGGAGCGCCTATTGGAGATAGCAAGCAGTCCTTTCCCATCCAAGTCTTGAATTTAATGCCATCAATCTTAGACCATTCGATGATTTGCTTAATGTTACGGAAATACCGGGAAAGCTCCAGCGTGTCCTTTGAGGAAGGTCCAAGCTTTGCAATACGAGCGCTACGTCTTCTTTACTACTCCCAGCACAAGTTCCAATTCCCGAGTACGTGCCTGCCCCCCCAAACACTTCTGAGTATGCCAATAGCTGTGCATTTCAATCTCCATCAACTTAGTCATCTCGATACCCAAGTACCTAGAGAGCGGCGATCCCCCCTGCCCAGTCCGCTTGTGCTCATTCTTCCGAAAGTTACATTCCTCGAACATACACTCCTGACTAATGTGCGCCATGTAGCCGACGGACCCCCCCAATTCTGGTCAACCCACTGTCCAACTTAGCGCGAGGAGGATCCACATCTTTCCCAACCATGGAAACCGGTATTCGGTAGATGCGGGATATTGCTGCAGCGCTTTCGGCCTCGATTCTTCTGACGGTAAAATTACTCCCCGGCCGCCTCTACTCTGCCGCAGGATCGCCGAGTGACGATTTAGTAGGCGGAGGGTTGGGGGAGAACGGGCAAGGGCTGCCCGGAAAAACTTGCTCCGGGGGCGGTGTTCAATCAAAGCCTTGGTGAGCCCAAGCCCCCTGTTCTTATCTCCGGAACAAGCATTATCCCTCCGCTACCCCACCGCTTGTTCTGGAGGCGTCGAACTCTGCTCTCAGTACGGTCGGACGGGCTTCGGGGGTCTCGTCGCAAGTGCGGTCTCATCGGGAAGCAGGGGCAGCGGTTCCGGTTCCAAGAAGGCAGCAGGGGGCGGGGAATCGTGTGTGTAGGATTGAGCCGATAAAATGAATTAGCACACGTCCTCCTGCTAGACCCCGCGAACAGAACTTGGGGCTGAATTCATGGCCGGAGAAGAGAAACAAGCCCTAGCGTCTGCTTGGCTAGGATATTAGGGAGCGGCCTCACTATTGGGGACGAATTGAACAAGAGACTTCCGCAGGTTTTATACGAAAGCCCAACCATTGGTGCTGGAGGAAGTTGTCGTGGACGAGGAAAAGGACGAAGATATAATGATAATAATGTTAAAATATCTGTGGGCGTACTCGGACGATCGATATATTCACTTGAATACGAGGGAAACAAGGCAAGCCACAAAAGACATGAATTGTATTTTAAAGAAGGAGGAAAAGAGACAAAGGAATGGTAGATAGAGAGAGATATAGGAAAAGAAACCGGAACAAGATGGTCTATTATAGAGACATAGTCGGCGAAAACTGGAGACAGAGAAAGGAAAGACAAAAAGGAAATATAGGAAATTCTCTACTCTCTCGCATCTCAATGAATCCTGATACTAATCCAGTGTCATATTGGATAGCGAATGCGGATCTGTTTGATATCCAACACTTCATGTTTCCACTATACTACTCAAATGAATATCAGAGTTTTCCAAACACCGAGTGGTTCCGGTAAGGGCGTGAAACACTAGTTCCGGACATAATAAGTTTCAACAAATAATTAAAAGAATGATAATAATAATTGAAAAAACGCCAACTAAAAATAATAATAATAATAATAGGAAAACACTTAAAAAAAGTACACGCAAAGAACGAAGAACTTGAACAAGCATATAAAAAATAAAAAGTGCAATTCTATACTCAGCAACGGCTCCACCTGTGGGAAGGAAAGCAAAGCACGGGGGGGAGAATGGTCCGGAATACCAGGGGGAGATAGGGGGGAGCAGTAGCTGTCAAGGGAAGACGGCTATGTCTGCCAGGGGGGTGCTATGATTCTGGTTAGCTGCGACAAAAATCTATCTGAAGGTAGGATGTCTGAAAAGCCTTCAAGAGCTCAGGGTTCTTTGAGGCATAGGTGCGATCCTTCTGTTCCGGGATGGCATTATGCCAGTCCGTGTAGGCAACACCGAATAGCGTCTTGAACCGCCTCTTGACAAGCCGCTTGACATTGCCCTCGCAATGGTCAAGGGCTGCAAGGATATCGTCGCCCTTGATTGTGTGGGCAGCCTTGTTGCGGGCCTTCACCCACCTAGGCCACTATTTTTGAAATTACTTTAGCTGACAATATCTCGGGCACAGAATTTAACTATAGGAAATCTTACCTCCTCCACGAACCTATCAACGTCCACCGGGCTTTGGAGACAAAAGTGCATGTACCGCTGCCGGTGGGCACTTAACGCCGCAAGACGATCCTCTCTGCGGGACCTGCCATTGGTCCCCTTCTCGTACATCGCTTTGAAGGCTTCCCCCAGTACAATGTCGTTGACCCGGGGGAGTAATTCCAGGTTCTTCTCCTCCAACTCGTTGCACCGCATTCCCAACTGCTCACACTTGGTCTTCAACCCCTCACACTCGGTCTTCAACACCGCCCACTCTGTCTGCAACTCCACAGACTTCGTCTCCCACTCCTTCAGCTTCGTCTGCAGCTCTCCCACCTCCTCCTTCAGCTTCGTGTTGGCCTTTCTGAAAGACATGAAGGTTTGAACGAGATATTTTAGCTGGGGAGTTCGGTGGTCGATACTTTCTCCCAGCGCTCTCGGTCGTCCTGTCCGGCTAAGACGGCATGAGGACGGCAGAGGACGAGACTGTCTCCTCCTTGGACGGGACGGACTGCCTTGGTGCCGTCTTGGACGGGGTGGGCGGCCGTCGACTGCAAGCTAGCCAAATTGGCCAATAAGACGGTACAGTACTCAAACAAGTTAACGTTAAAAATAGAGATAAAAATAAAAAATAAAAAACAAGAAAATAAAAGGTGGTGGAAGAGGGATATGCGAGCGGTGACAGTCGGACTGCCGTCGACGGCTGTCGGACGACGCTCGTCCTCGTCTTTTGTCGTCCCGTCCAGAACGAGGACGACACCGTCCAACTGGACGACTGGAAGCACTGCTCCCCTCCAATAGACCCGGCTCCAGAACCAGTAATCAAAACATTTTGATTTTCAAACGTAACACGAGACTAAAAAATGTTAGTAATAAAACTGCGTAGCCGAACGCTCAAATATTGCTTACCTGGGCGGCCTGTTCAAAATAGGGTCCGGGTACGTTCTTAGAATATTCCCATCCGTTAGCTTCCTTTGACTTCAACTGAAGGAACAGGGTGCACTCAACATGACCCTTTCCCTAAGACAGGTCCTTTTTAGCCCCAACTGTCTTGTTTATCTTCGATCCCTCCGCAAATATCTGTGCTTCACTCATGTCCCAACTGCGGGAGATATTTGTATAGAGGGTTAGATTTGTAACTGGGACGGTTTAGAAAGCTTGGGTTGCTGCTCGATAATCTTGTAAACCTCGGCCAAATCGTTCTGAACTTTCGTTCGGTTGCCATATTTAGTGAGCTTTCCTCCAATGGCCATTTGCTTGATGTAATGTTCAAGTTTCCAAACAGCTGGCCAAGTTACTTCGGAATATTGCGAACTGCCCTTGGCATCAATGGTGGTCTGCAGCTCGCTTGTGATACTGAATATCGTTGTACTCGGGAGCTGCCCCGAGGACCTCTTGGCGTTTAGCGATAAGCTTGTGACCGTTGTGGATGAGGGTATATGATAGGGTAGATTAGAAGGGTTGTGTGCCGGTTTTTGGCCGCCCTATTGAGTGCTCTTGGCAAGGCTTGTTTGCCTATAGGAGGCTTTCTCGTTTGTACCTAGACACAACGCACGACAGAGACAAGACAACCACACCTACATAGTCAACCAATACACATCGTTTCCTATCTTTCTCAATTGGGCCAAGCACCACCTTCCTTCTATCATTCCTGTCCGGCCAATTAGATAAATCATCATCAGGTCAACTCACCGGTGATTTATTATACAATTCAGCAAGAGGTCACAACCAACCGCAGGGATTGGATACGACAGCGCGCGACACACCATCCAATCGAAGGCGAAACCAAAAGTAGCCCGACAAAGTGGTGCTCTGAAACGGATTGGTGTTCAATTCGACGGACCTGTCCCCATCCCTGCTATACCATTTTTCAGTGCGAAGCATTGGCACCGGCCATTCGAAGCGCACTTCCGATCAACATCAAAATAGCGGACAGGATAGAAGGAGAGTTTGCCAGCGTCGCTCCCGAGCGCCCGGCGTCTGTGAGGGAACTGGAGTCTGAGGAAGAGGAGGAAGTGTGTCCTAAGCTAGTCTACTACGAGCGCAACGGTGCTTGGTACATTTTATCGACAACGGCGCTTCAGCAATTGGGCAAGCCAAACGACGAAGAAGTCAGATTATATCCATCCAACGTACCCTCCGAGCTATTTGAGTTTCAGTCTGCTGGTCCACGTGAGCAAACTCCTGAGAAGAAAATAGATAACCCCCTACAAGCTGTTCAAGTCATGAGTGGCCCATGTCAGATGACAGTGCGCTTTTCCGGCCAGGGAGGTGTGAAGGTTGAAGAGTTTCTCAGATGGATGGACGCATGGTTCGCTACAATGGGAAGAGACTTTGATGGAGCAACGAGTGCATCGAGGAGCAGACGAGCAGGGAAGATCGGTCTTGCAGTCAAGGAAGGATCCGCCGCCTGGAAGCTTATGTACTCCCTTCCCCGGCACATCTTTGATGATGAAGAAGCCTTGAGACATGCATTGGTCGAACGTTTTCATGACGACGATATGGATGGTCATGATGTGGAAGATATTACTTCAATCGTGAGAGAGTTGAAGCAGGGTGATCGTGATATGTTCTGGTACTCAGGGAAGGTACTGAAGGTGCTTAAGCGCAAGCCAGCCGATTTGGACCGCTACGATAAACTTCTAATTACCTACTACATTGAGGGATTGACATGTCGCCGCCTACGTGAGGTAGCAATTCTCAAGTTCTGTGCTCCGGATTCAACGTTTACCCCGGTTCGAGCTGTCAAGGATATGATGCGCTATGGCCGCCAGATCAAGGAGAGAGGTTACAAGCGACGGGATGACAGTGATGACGATGAGGATGATGAAGATGACTCCAGTGATGAGGAGGAATCCAATGACTCTGACTCTGATTCAGACTCCGACGATGGCTATGTGAGGAGGAAGAAGAACAAGAAGCGTGTGAAAAGGAAGAAGGCTGAGAAGGCTAAAAAGAAGGGTCGCAAGATGTCAAGAGGCGAGGGGAAGAAGAAGAAAGACGATGATGACGACGATTCTGTTAGAGGCGAGATGAAAGCGCTACGAGAGATGATGCGTGACTTGGTGAAAGCTCAGAAGGAAGCTGTTACACCTAGCACCGCAATTGTAACTACCCGTCCGGAGAATGACATCATTCCTCTAGACACCTACAACGTTAGCGATTATTACGGACGTTACCCACCACCTCCACAGCCTGATTATTATCAACATGGACGAGATGCTAGTCTCCCTACTCCGCGTCGCCCGCAATATCCTGAGAGGAGGAGTGAGACTCTTCCCACCGCCAATTATAGTCAAGAGCGCCGTGAGGTCTACCCTCCCTCTTATCCAAATCGACGCCCACGAGATCGAGAACGACGTGTGCCTCCCCCTTCTAACCAGAATGTCGACGAACCTACAAGACGCCCGGCAGAGCCCACCCGTAATGCTCGAGCACAAAATCCAGAACCCCAGCCTATTGTCGGGCCTAATGGCACCCTTTACTATCCTTACAGGCAGCCAGTTATCTGCTTTCACTGTCAAGAGGAAGGCCATGTTCGCCCACAATGCCCCCAGTTAAATGAAGTCCCCGTTCGTGCAGCGCCACCCTTAGGACCAGAACACCTCGATACCCAGCCAGTGAATAGAGAGGAGCCGCCAGTCTCAGGCCGTCGCTCATCAGTTAATGTGGTCGAAATCGCAGTCAAGTCTTCTGCACTCAATGGAGTGAAGGTCCTTGAGGTGACTGCAGCTGAAGTGAGTCCGGCCGACTTGGAAGAGTTTGTTAAACGTGTTGCGGAAGTGGATATCGGTGATCATTTGGAGTCCTCTACCGACAGTTTTTCAAGCGATGAAGAGGACAGTGTTGAGGTAGCACCCGTCATGGCAGGAGAGAGAGCTCGCCGTTTTAGTGAGCTACCTAGAGAGTTTGACGGAGAAGCAGGACCTGCCAGCCAACGTCCAAGGACAGCATATGGAGGCGATGATGATGATGATGAGGTTGAGGAAGTAACTCCCGGCAAAAGAAAAGTTAAGACAGCACTTTCTCGAGGCCCACGCAAACCGATACGAATGATGGCAGGCCATGAAAAGTTTGACTTTGTCGGAGCTTTCCGTGACACTCCGGTTACCGGTCTGAAATGGGGGTCTTTCTTCGATTTAGCGCCTTCTGTCAAGCGCGATATTTGTCACCTGCTTGTTCAAGAGCGAGCAAAAGGTCTTGAGAGAGGCAAGGGGAAAGGAAAAGGCAAAGCGAAGATAGTTACAATTGATGTCGGCGTTGGGAATGAGCCTGTTGAAGCAGAGGAGGAAGTCCTTACTGTCGCTAGTGATAGACACCTTGGCGATGTTATCAATTTCTATACAAAAGGGACAATTGACACCCCCGCCGGCAGTTTTCGAGTTTCGAGAATCTTAGTGGATGCAGGATCGGTAGTAAACTTGATGCCTATTCACCTCCTCAAGTTTATCGGCGCGAAACTACAAAAAGCAGGTGGAATGGTTATTCGGACTGCGACTAATGCCCTTGCTAAGATTGCCTACTGTGCAAATGTCCGTATTACTGTCGCTGATGTGGCATGCGATTTGCGTATCTACACCCTCCCAGAGGAATACAAACCGACATACCCCCTCCTTTTGAGCAGGCGTTGGCTTCAAGCAGTCAAAGCCAAAGGCGACTATGCTACCGGCAAATACTACATCATGCATCACCAAGGGGTTAGAGTTCAGATTCCCCGTGATCGCAAAGCGAACATAAAGACTGCAGAGCCCGGCCGTCGACCACGTGTCCCTATTGTTATGAGAGACAAGAGCATGGAAAAGCACAGAATATCGGCTGAGGTTGAAGAGGAGCTCGAATGGCAGCGTTCCGGAGGAGCAAAGATTTTTGAAGAACTAGTTGAAATAATCAAACAGGAGGCGATCGAAGCCATGAGAAGAGAGGACGAGGAAGAAGGCGGTCTGACCGATCAGTCGGAAAACTAATCCCGCCAGGTAATAAATCAAGTCGATTGTCTGGCGAGACAGAGACGATAAGTGTGACTGTAACAAACCAGCCTTCCTCATAGGTGTTCGTAACGGGAAACGACTATCTTACTATCATAGGCTATCGACATAGCCTACGTAGTTTGCTTCGCCTATCGTTATAGACTAACATCTTGCGTTCGTCGTAGGTGTAGTGATCGTAGGAAGTCCTATCGTGTAGGAATAGAGTACTCGCATACAAGCGAGGTAACATAGAGATAAGGACATTAGGTATCTCGAACATATTGCACCTATGGAAGGTCACTGTCAATGGGCTTGACCCGTGCCCCAGTATCTGAGTGGTGTATTACTTAGATGGTTGCGTGAAGAGCTCTAACTACTGTGACCGAATCTCCTACTTATAGACCCTTCACGCCCACAACCCTAACCCTGGTGACTCATAACTCGAGTCACACGGTCTTATGACTCATAATGAGTCATACCCGAAATCCATCAGATGACTCGTATGAGTCACTGCACAACATGCCATAAACCAATCATAAAACATAAAACATGTCAGGTGCGCAAAGCGCGTCACCTGCGTGGAACTCATGACTCATAAAGTGAGTCACGCGCGAAAGTCATTACATCATTATGACTCACAATCGTGAGTCATAGAAACATCAACCAATCATAACATAACGATGACACACAAGTGCGAGTCATGTGAGAACTATGAGTCAACTGACTGCATAGCGTGAAACTTAAACATACCTTATGACTAGTAACTACTAGTCATGTGAAATCTGCCTTGCTTAGTCACGATTTGTGACAGTGACGAATGTGTTTGATGTGTCGAATCTTAATAACTTGTTAGAAGGGAGAGAAGATGAGAAAGCTACTGAGTTAGCTAAGGGTTTTACTGACAGTTTAGATGTCAATGTTACTACTACTTTTACGAATACCACAGAGAGTGAGGAAGGGCCGATTGTTCCGGCTAATTTGTTTGATTGTTTGCATGATACTGAAGTCGCTAATGATAGCGCACCTGTTTGCCAGCTGTATGCTGATGATGATACCGAAGTCGCTAATGATAGCGCACATGTTTGCCAGCTGGACGCTGATGATATTACTGATGAGATCGATGTTTTCGGGGATGAGGATGTCTACTTATGTGGCGAAGTGGGCTGCTGGAAGGACAGCGGATGGGATTCACAGAT
>Ga0307509_10005296_pt1 | contig 18041 bp, 8 predicted proteins | sample 10_EM_MG_FD_202245 | JGI IMG/M metagenome (GOLD analysis project Ga0307509, IMG submission 202245) | Populus trichocarpa ectomycorrhiza microbial communities from riparian zone in the Pacific Northwest, United States - 10_EM | ecosystem: Host-associated > Plants > Roots > Unclassified | place...
AAGTCAATCACAAGAAAATTGTGCGTCCAAATCTGAACAAATTGGACTCAAATGCCAACGAAAAATTTGAAGGGCTAATGCAGAAGGGTTTAACCAAAACTATACCAGGGAAACCAGCATAAAACGCTGCCATCCTGCACTCAATTGCTCTTTCTGAACCAGGTGCCAGAACGGTTCCAACAACGATGTCCCCAACTTCACTTGGATTCACATTTGTTTTTTCTACCACTGCCTACAATCAAGTTTTACAGTTGGTCAACTCAAGAGATGAACATGGCTAATACTTAATTACCATAATTGTAGCAGTAGCAGCACAAAAACATACATATACGTCCAACCTTTTATCAAATAGAAAGATCCAAAGACTGTGGTCTATATTAAATGGTCCTTTTCAGACCTTCCAGAAAACAAATCATTTTCATAATAGAGGGGGAAGAGCTAACCTTTAATACAAATCCAAGTAGATCATCGGGAAAGGTATCCTTGAACCCACCACGCCTGGCTTTGCAAATAGCAGTACGGTACGCACTGCTTGTCATTCAACAAGTTTAATGAAGATCATAAAGATAAACAAGGGACAAAATGAAAATACACATCGAAACATATATGCAAAAATTGGTTAAGATTATATCCTCTCTCTTTTTTCAAAGAGAAATCAAGAAACTTACGCCACAATCACAATATCATCACCAAAAGCAGCTGTCCGGTGATATGCAGCACTGTCCCCAGCAGCACAAATTGAAGCCTGGCAACAAGAAAAGAATAATAAAATCCATTTTCACCTTCAATTGAGTCCATTAAGAAAAAAAAGACTGCAGGGAAGGAAAATAAACTTACAGAGAGAAGAGGAGAAGGAGAAGTGGGTTGCAGATGAGCAAGAAGAACTTTTTGTCTGTTAAATGCCTTCTCCATTTTATTTTATTTTTTTGTGTGTGTTTTTCAAGAAGTTCTCTTTTCTTTCTCTCAGGACAACGAATGATATAAACCGAGAAGAAGTTGATGATATATATAACCGAGCAGCTGTTGATTTGGTTGGGTTACAGAGAGAGACAAGGAGAGAACTACTCCATCCGTAGTGGTGCTGCTGTCATTTGCTCGCTGTAGAATTAAAATAATAATAATACAAAGTGGGTGAAATTTGCTTGATTGTTAGAATTAAAATACAATACTACTTTCTTAAGATTATGAAGTAAGAACTCATTCAAAGTGAGAAATTTAAATAAAAATAAAATGAAGACTTCTTCCTATAAGACACAAAATTTAAATATGTTGGAATTTAGAATAAAATAATAATCATGTGAATATAAACTTATAGCACTAGAATTAAGATAAATCAATCATGAGAGATGTAGCTTAACCGGTCAGAATATTAATTTTAGAATTTGTAGAATTAGTTGAAGTAAATGATTTAAATATTTATATTAATAATAAAAAAATAAATTCAGAATAAAAGAAGATAAATGCCGACAACTTATTAAAATGCATGAGATTTATTATACATGTACGTTTGTTTTTACATGTTTTTCCTTAAAAACAATGTTTGATTAATGTTTTGCATACATTAGGAGATGGTGGGCCCACTCGTCTATTCTGACTCATCGTTTTTGTTTTTCTCGTTTTCAAAATAATGAGAAACCGGAAGGAAAGGTCTCGCTTGACAGCGAGATAAATGGTGTGATTTTCGGTTTTTTTTTTGTGCTGGAATATATTAAAATAATATTTTTTTTATTTTTTAAAAATTATTTTTTATATTAGTATATTAAAATAATTTAAAAACACTAAAATTATATTAATTTAAAATAAATAAAAAATAAAAAAAAATTCTAATTTTTTTAAAAATGTTTTTAAAAAATAAAAATAAAATTATAAGGATTCAGACAAGCTTTGAGATCTCTGCGAGCATTAACTATAACTTGATGGTAAGAAAAATCTATGGTAAGAAAAACATGATTTGTTGGGCTATTCAATGCTCTCGCAACCTTTCCTCTTTTAGAGTAGTATCTGTCCTTTCAATCCTTCATGCGGTGTAGGCTATCTGTATGCGGTGTAGGCAGTGTTTGACAATCAGTTGGAAAATATTTTTTATAAATTTTAAAAAACATTTATTTTTTATTTTAAATTAATATATTTTTAATATTTTTAGATCATTTTAACATAATGATATTTAAAATAATTTTTTAAAAATAAAAATATTATTTTAATATGTTTGACACTGCGGTTGGAAAATGATTTTGAAAAATTTAGAAATTTATTTATTTTTTATTTTACTCTAAATTAATATTTTTTATATTTTCAAATCATTTTGATGGGCTGATTTCAAAAATAATTTTTTAAAAATAAAAAATATTATTTTAATATGTTTGGCACTGCGGTTGGAAAATGCTTTTGAAATTTTTTTTTACTTTAAATTAATATGTTTTTGATGTTTTCAGATCATTTTGATATGCTGATATCAAAAATAATTTTTAAAAAATAAAAAAAATATTATTTTAATATATTTTAAAATGAAAAACACTTTAAAGAAAAAATACTATCACACTTTCAAACTCTTCACGTGCTCAGAATGTTGAATAACATAGCAATTTTTGGTAACTAAATAAAATTTTTCTTGAATAAGATTATTTATGAATTTGTTTTTTAAAATTGTAGCTGGAGGTCTTTTGTTATGTCCTTCACCATTGTTTTTTTGCACCTTAAAATTTAATCAAAATTAATTATATCTGAATAAACACTATTATAAATATATATTAATTTTTTACGCTAATCCACGTGTACACGGTAATCTAATATCTTTTGGGCATGTATTGATATGATATTGTAGTTTTTTTTACAAATTTATTTTAAAATAACACCATTTAAGCTTTTTATATATATAAATCAAAATAATATCATTTTAAAATAAATATAAATTAAAGTAACATGAGAATTAATCCTGTGTTAGTGCGAACATGACACCACCTTTTGGAGTCAACTGTACCAGAAATGTAATTCACGCGCTCGTACCATACGCTTGCTTGTCTTTATATTCTACCAATCACTTGACGTTGATGGATACTGTGTTTACCGGGCCCCACCGATTACTGAAAAATATTAAATTAATAATTTTAATATTTCTCGATAATTTTAATGCATGGATAATTTTAATACAAATTAATACTTTTAATATTCAACACGATGAAGAACCTCGAAAACCGAAATCATGCCCGACTAAAATCCAAAAACGGGGTGGTTGAGAGGGTTTGAGGCTGACGGGTGGTGGGGGCCGGAAGCATAAAAAATTGTACCGGTGGTGCTGAGGCAGACAGAACAATGGTTGGTAGGAAGGTAGGTGGGAGAGCCTGAAAACTGGCTTGTATATTAGAAAGGAAAAAAAAAAAAAAGGGAGTGGTTTATTTTGGTTGGAAAAAGGAGAAAAGCTGGTGTGTTTTTAAATTGGGAATATTGTCAAATTTAATAAATAGGAAAAAAAAAAAACTAGGGAGAGAAAAAATTAGATGAATAGTAATTGACTTCTTTACTTTGGAAAAAGCTCTCAATTAAATAATTGCCAACAACTTAATATTATAATTAAATAAAAAAATCTAATATTCTATCATATATATATATATACACACACACACTCTGTGATAGAGATTATTCTTATATTATATTAAAGATTACTATTACAAAATAGTGTCATAGGTTATTGTTAAAAAAATTGAAAGAATAAGGCCTAACATTAACCCAAAAAACAAGAACCTTTTCTTTTCTTTTGCACAAATTGAGAGGCATTTCTTTCTATACTTTGGTCCCAGTAGTTTTTAAGATTTTTATTTTTGGCATACAACTTATTTTTTTAAATTTTAGTTCCTAACACTTGAGAAATTATGAGAGAGCTGTCGAAAAAAGAGAGGACAGGGAAAGCTTTTGGCTAGGCCTATTCTGATTATAAAAAAATATAAATCTTAGTGTCAATGAATTTATACTGAAGAAGTGAGTTTACTATTTGTTAACTATTCATCATCTCATATTAGATTGTTGACATTGTTGTTGACGAGTTTTCTTTTTGTTTCAATCTCTTAAGTTTTTTTTTTTTATGCTTCGATCATTATACTTTAATTTTTTTCCTTTTTGATCCTTAAAAGTTATGTTGTCATAGTTTTATATTATATAATATGTTTTGTTGTGCATCTTCTCGCATATACATTGTAGTGGGGATTATTCTTACATTATATTAAAGATTGCTATTATGAAATAGAATTATAGGTTATAATTAAAAAAAAAATACTCCTGACATCCCTATCGTTTGATTAAAATTGCAAATACCTACTAAGTTTTAAAAAATCATACTTTGGAATCTAAACTTTGTTGTGTGCGGAACAATTTACATCTTGTACTCGACGCGCCTAACAAAAGTCAACAAAAATTATCTAATTATTTATAAGTTTGCTATTATTTTTTAATTAATGACTAAAAAGCCCTTAAGCCCTAAAAATAATTAAAATGACATTATGTCACCTTTGCACCTATTTTCAAAGAAAGAGTTGTTACCCCTATTTTATGAATATTATAAAAATACCACCATTCACCATTATTTAAGAAAAAAAACCTCGTATTTCACCCACAATCCAACAAAATTTAAGTAGAAAAAAAATACACAATTTCACCATTCTTTCAGTCAAAGTTCTAGAAGCAAAAAAACACAACATTTCACTATATGTTTAGCCAAATCTCTAGAAGCCCAAAAACATAAATTTCACCCCCATCATGTTGCCAAAATTATACTGCCCAAACCTTCACACAAAAATCACCATCAACATAAAAATCACATTACCCAATTATCATCAACACAAAAATCACAACTAATACTGCCAAATTCGACAAATAATCACTCATTAACACCATCAACTTGTCACCATCTTCATCAACTCTTAGTATGTTACAAAGTTGAAACATTTTGAATAGACTCAAGTTAAAAAGTAAAAGGGGCATGAAATGTGGAAAACAACGACCGTAAGGATATTGGAAACAAAAACTAGTGAGACAAGCTTTTCTATAGATGTGATGATAGGTTATGCAAAACAAATTATTGATTGGTGCGAACTTATAAATAGGATATAACTAACCACAATAGGTGAAGCAGGTTCTTATGATGTTGAGTGAATACTTGATAAATTAAAGAAAATAAAAAATGAATTATGTAGAGTTTGGATCAATAATCATAATATGGAGTCTAGTTTCATAAATGTCAAATTGTTATTGGTAATAAATCTAGTTTGTGTGATATTAATAATTGTATCAATTATCTAGTTCATGTCAAACTAATGAAATAAAGTATTTAGCCTGTTATGCTTTATAACAACACAACATTCACAGTGCAAAATCCTTTAAATATAGCATCAATAGTGACATAATATTATTCTTAGTAGCACTGATCCATATAAATAACATAAGTTTTATGAGATTTTAATAATTAAATAGACTATGGTTTACTCAAAATCAATAGATCTTTAAACCAACACAACTACTTTGGGTTGAGTGTTATTGGATCTTAATTTACTCGTCTGTATTTAAAAGATGAAATAGATTAATCAAAGTAGATATTCGTTTTAAACTAATAGAATTATGAATTTATTGAAATTGAAATCACTCGTGTTTAGGTTAAGGGCTACGAGAAAGATGCACTAGCATTACCTCCGCCATTTTTTAAGCCTTTCCTATCACTACTACTAGATATTCTCTCATTTCTATCACCTTTTATGCCCTTCTTAACACCAATATTGGACCCCTTCTCAGTTCTACCACCACTACCACCTGAAATCTATTTGGCATTGTCCCTTTGGCATGTTCTTGAATTATGGCCATGCCATTTGCAATTGCTACATTTAAGTGTGTAATGGCCTTTTCTTTGTTGTACAACCATTACCATCTTCCCTTCTTTGATTTTTTTCTTAGTCTACCAGTACTTATTTTTAAGTTAGAGGAAAAAACAATGACATCTTTTATTTAGGTCGATACTAACTTTTGAAAAAGGGTGTTCAACCTCAAAGTATACTTTTCTAAATGTGTCAATGTTGTATTATATATGACAAATATCTCCAAATTCAATTCTTTTATGAAGCACATAAGGCACCACATGTTTGCATGAAATTCTAGTTAACATTAACTCACCATATAAATATTGTCCTTTCTTTAAATAAACATAAAGCCTAGTTTGGCCCAATAAACTTGATACTTATCAAAACTAGATGAAATCATTCTCATATTTATTGTCTTCTCAATATAATTATCCCACAACTTCTTGAAAAAAAAGGTGCTATTTGATTCTCAAGTTGAAGCCTAAACAAATCTATCATGAAACCTAGTCATAAGTTTCATTATAATTTTCTTTAATAACATAACAATTGACAGACTTCTATATTTATCAATCTAACTATTAAATGACCATGCTATATTGCTAGTTACATTTTTACTTTCACTTAATGGTCAAACATATGCCTAAACCAATGCTCAAGAGGGATGTTATTCAACCAACTAAAAGCACCAGTATTCACATCCCTAATATCCTTTATGTAATTTCTAAAATCAAGAGATGTGTATGCAACAATCCAACTTATTACAACTCAATTCAACATATTCAACTTATGTGAAACCATAAATAATTAGGGTAATTTTTTTTATTCATGTTCTTTAATGTGTTAAGATCCTATTGAAATTTTAGTAAAATCTCTTTTGTGACAGAATCTTCCCAAGTGTCAGCATCATTAAAATTTTCTACAAAATCTCAATTCATCAAATGTTCAATCATTCTGAACCATTTTCATATATCACACAATCAAGGATAGATCACATTTAACTCTTCAACTCATCATCACATACATGTTAATAATTATGCCATTCCCACACCATAGAACTTAACATAAAGGAAAGATAAAAAGATAAAATGTTAAATCTCTTACATTCTAAGTTAATTAGTAAAAGAGAAGAACATTTTATAATTTTATAGTCATAACTAAGACGTTGAATTTAATTACATAACAAAAGATGTTTTTCAAAATTATATGAGAGTTTACATCAATCCTAACAACATCATTAACAACTAATAGATGCAGCCTAAGGTAGTTTACTATACATTTCAAATATATGAAGATCCTGAAAACAATTTAATTTATATTATAAGAGATATAAGGTAACAATTAACATATTAAGATAATCACTTTTCAATAAGTTTCTATGTCATAAACAACTGATTAAGGAATTTAGAGGTGAGCAATCATTATGGCCATTCAATCAATTGATACCTCTAGTCTTATTATGAGGGACTAATCAAATTTTAAACTTCCCGATCATCATATCAGCTGACACCTCTAATATTGTCCTGGTATTAGTCAAATCCTAGATTCATGATCGTTAAATTTTCTGACGCCTCTAATACCTATCTAGTTACTAGTCAAAATTTAAGTTCTTAGTTGTCAAATCAATTGACACCTCTAGTATCTCTCTAGGCACTAGTTAAAATTCAAGTTCCTGATTGTCAAATCAACTAACACCTCTAGTAACTCTCTAGTTATTTGGCTCTTTTAAACTTCTGGTTGTCAGATCAACTGACGCCTCTAGAATCATCCTAGTAATAGTCAAATTCTAAATTCCTTATCATCAAATTTCCTGACGTCTTTAGTACCTATCTAGGTACTAATCAAAATTGAAGTTTTTGGTTGTCAAATCAATTGACACATTTAGTATCTCTCTTGGCACTTGTCAAAATTTAAGTTCCTGGTTGTTAGGTTAATTGACACCTCTAGTACCTCTTTAGGTACTAGTCATTTTCAAACTCTTAGTCTTCAGATTAATTGATGTCTCTAGTGCCTCTTTAGGTATTATTCAAATTTCAAACTTCTTTTTCAATGTTCATTTCATTACACACACACACATGTCGCAAGGTGTACTGCAATGTCATCGGCGACAACAAGGTTTTTATCGTGCCTCCTAAGTAGGTGTGTGTTGTTGGGAAGAGTTTTTGGATTTAATCATAAAATTATGATTAAGGTTCAGGAGTCACCACCTAGTATTATGGTCACTAGGAACCTATGGTCTGCGAGAATCTAGGTAAGGGACTGGTTGTGTAAGGGGAAGACGCATCACCCCTAGTGCAGCCTACCTAAGATAAGCTGTATTGTTGTTTGATTGTTTTTCTAGATCGAGTTTCTATTTATTGGTCTCATCTACGTTTTAAGATAGATCTCTCTTCATGAGAAAGTCTCTATCTTATCGGGTTAAATCTTAACCGTTCTAAAGTCTGAATTTTAGCATCGCATTTATTTTATACCTTGTATCTTTAATACCTGATAATATACTCTATTGTGTAGTTTTACACCCCTACATATATTAAAGTCTATATCTAAACCCTAAAAAAAAACTGGTAAAGTGTTTTTGACATTTTAGTCAAATCCTAATTGATAACCATAAACTGGTTACGATATCCATTTTTTGAATTTTTAAAACATGAGAAGATGTAATTTTTATCTTTTAAAGAAAATATGCTTGAAAAATTTTAAGATTTGGCTGTATGCATGAAAACAAAATATTTTTTTTGTTTCTTTTTTTTTAAGAAAGATTAATTTAAAAGTTTTGAGATTTTTTTTTAATTTTTTGAAATTGTTCAGAAATATTTTATAGAAAATCAGATGTTTTAATACTAGATTTGTATCTTATAATGTAAAAATACAGCCAATATTAAATAAAATTGGTAGAAAAACATGCGAGAAAATCACAATCTTTTTTATTTTTTATATATAATATTAGAATATATATTATATTATAAATAAATATATATTAAATATTTATGGGCTAGGCCGAGCTCAGCCCAAGAAAGGGTTGGGCCGATCTCGACCCAACATGTTATTTGTTTTTTTTTCTGGTTTAGGTCAGGCTCAACCCAACCATTTGGTCTGGGCCAGAACTGATCTGGCCCAAAGTCCACTGGAACAGTGGACATGAATTATAATTCACGTTCCACTATTCAAGATTGTGGAACTGCGTTAAGAAGAAAGGGAAAAAGAAGAAGGGAAAAAAAAAGGAAAAGGAGAAAGGACCACCTGGCGTGGCGGTGATGTCCGGCTAGCGTGGGAGGACGATATGAGGCTGATGATAAAAATTATGGAGGCTGGATACGGATGAAAAGGAGAGAAAGAGAGAAAAAGAAGAAGAAATCAGTCTGTAGAGAAGAGAGAGAGGTGGTGCAACCACCACATGAGGTGGTCAGGCGACTTTTTATAGTGGAGATGGTGGTGGACAGACCAGTTCTTTTCTAAATCCACCTATTTTCTATTCAATATACATTTATACTAACATAATTACATACAATTTTTGTGGCAATTCCCTCAAACAATTTCAATTCCTAAAACTTCTTTGTAGGCTAAAATTCAATGAAAAGAAGGGGGGATTTTTCCTTTTCGATTCTTTCAATTGAGTCATTACCCAATAATTTTTCACATAAATCAATCATAAAAACAATAAATCCACTAACCAAAATCCGAAGATTCATACCACACTAACATGTCTAATATTTCTTAAATAATAAAATCCTTCAAATTAATCACTTGGGTTGAGTTTGTTACCTTTAATAGATGATAATTTAAGCAAAAAATGCAATAATAACTCTAGCTCCCTTCACTTTCCCTTCTCTCCTTCAAATCTTTCTAAAACTCTTCACTTCTTATACTTACAATTCTTTAACCACCTAATTTGCCCTTCTTAATCCATCAATAACCCCTTTTAATTACTTCAAGTAGTCTTTTTAAGTGAATTTAACAAGAAATGAGAAGAAAATTTCCAAAACCCTAACCTCTCTCTCTCTCTCTCTCTCTCTCTCTCTCTCTCTCTCTCTCTCTCTCTCTCTCTCTCTCTCTCTCTCAAATATAATTGCCAACCATTTTAGGGAAAGAGAAGGGTATTTATAGTTTGATTTTTCTATTTGAAATTTGACTCTACAATCTCATATATTTCATTTTGACCCCACCATTATTTAATTGATTTTTTTCTTTAAAAATTTAATATCATGTTATTTATTCCAGTTCATTCAATTTTACTCTTCTTTAATTAATTTGATCTCCTAAATTTAATTTAACCCATTTTATCTTCAGGTTAAAATTTAAATAGTTCACATTATTTTAAGTAGGGGTTTACAATGTAGGCTTTTGAAGCAACCTAAAATCCAATATTGAGTTCTAAGCCTCAAAATCTTTTTTTCTTTATATATATATATTTATTGAACAATGTCTATGTTGCCTTAGGGAATACCTTTGCAACTGCTTCAGGTAGACTCTAAAAATAACAAAATAATTATAGTCAAATAATGAAATACTTTGTAAACATCACCCCTAAATTGTCTAAAAACATAATTAACCTTCTGTTTGTCATACATTTTGCAAAAAAGCTTCTGATGTATGCCATGCTTAATGGATCCACAAAGAGTATATATAAACTATCATCATGTGTCATTATTTTCACACTCAAAAACCACATACACGATAGGTAACAAACCATTGTTGTCATCTAATGCCACCATATATAAAATTACTCTTTCATATGGACCCTTGAGATGGAAACCATTTACAAAACCAAATATAAATCAGCACTAGCACCAGCACCAATACTATTAACACCACCACTCAAGTCAGAATCACACATCTTCATCATCAAAATATATATCTTTTATCTTAAATACCAACAAACCTTATTATTCTTTATGTCTTTATCGTCATTCGAAGAAAAATATTTAGTACCATTTGGCCAACCAAGATATTAGTTGTAATAGCATTTAGGCAGTCTTAATGCTAGAGGAGCAGCTTTAGTATCCTCTTTTAACATACAAATGAATATTTTCTTCTCTTTCTTCTTCATGCATGCTAATTACTTTAAACATCGAGACATCATCCATAATTATGTTACCTTTGTCATTTCTTATTTTTAATCCATGCAAGTTTACATCAAATAGTTGCTTACTTATGAACAAGATATTAATGTATGAAATGCACTCAAAACACTAATTTTTTTAGACAAATGTCAAACCTCCATGATGAGCAATTATATCAATTATCTTATGGTAGAGATTGTTTTTTAAAGTAATTTTTGCTTGGATATACATTAAAATAATGTTTTTTCATTTTTAAAAATTTAATTTTGACATCAACACATCAAAATGATCCAAAAATAATAAAAATATTAATTTAAAGCAGAAACAATAATCAAATTTTGATGAAATGATTTTCAACCTTAACGCCAAACACCCATTTCTCTCAAATTTCTTTGTTCCTTTCAAGATTTTTATGTTTTAAATCACTTTAAACCCTTTAATTTCATGAATTCTCTCTAAGATTCTCACCTTCTCAAGCTATTTCTTTTTTTCTCTTATCACCATGGATGGTCGGATTTTTAATGAGGAAGGGAGGGGCAATATTCAATTTCTTTACAAGTTTATCACTCAATTATGCCTCTTTAGATATTTTCACGTAGACTACACGATTTTCTATTTAAATTATGAGTCCAAAACCCCGATTGACTTGAAATTTAAAATCAAGGTAGAATAGTATGCCTAGAGAAGCCTTGCAAATGTTTAGCCCGATCTAACAATTGGATTGAAATTTATGCACATTACTTTAAATCTTGTCGGTTTGTGATTTTTCATTAAAAATCCAAATGTTCTTGTTCAATCCTTATATAAATCGTATTGATTATTCTTATAAACCTTTAGGAGTTTTTTTTTTAAAAAAATATTTATTTTATATTTTCCACCTTTATTTATTTATCGGACTTATTAGCATTTTTATAGTAACATTACTGATTTTTTACCGGTGCTTACACCATCACCTTTTCTTTTGCACTATCATTTCTTATATTTTGTTCCTTATTACCATACTAATTACCTAGAATTACTTTCTTATTTTTATTATTCTTTTATTCATCAAAACTAGTTACCGGTTTCATCGACGTGTATATTCCCTATACTTTATAACGACCTTGCAACAAGAAACTAACTTAGTCATTTTCAGAAGTAATAAACTGAAATAAATGTGTGCTACAAAAGTTAAGTACAAATGATTGTAAAGACACATTGTTTTTTAATAATCTTCTTAAAAAAATTTAAAATCAAGATATAATATCTTTACCATTTTCATAAAAAGGATAAATGCAAAACGAAGAGGATGAGTAGATGATTTTGTCCTAGAAACTTCTTTTATATTTAACAGAAGATGCAAGTAAAGATGAAAAGATTTAGAAATAGAGAAAGAGAAAGAGAAAGAGAAAGAGAGATGATTACGTGTTTTGATGAACAACACCATTAAATCAACTTATGAAAAAGTTGTTTTTCCTTATTCTCGCTCACATCAAGCATTGTAATATATTCCAATAGTCTCTCCAAAGATGACACGTTAATGATATGAACAAGATCGACTCCTTAGATTAACCATTTCTCCTTTTGTTTTAGAAATTAGTTAGGCCACATCATTTTCTCATGTTTTTCTCATAAGAGTGTCTAAAATAGTTTTAGAGAAAAACCATATTATTAAACTTTATGAAGTAACAAAAATTAAAGGATGCGGAGGAAACCACTGTTCACCAAACACCCATTGCATTGTGGATTACAATGGTAGTTCACAATGTTTTGCTCTTTTTTAAAAAAAAATTTGTTATGATTTTTTTTGTTGATTTTATCTTTTAAAATTGAGATTGTTGAGAATTTAGCTTCGTAATTTGTTTTTTTTTATTTTTCTTTTATATGAGGTTAGCGTGGTTTGCTAGTTTGCCAAGGCAACCCAAGTTGCTTTGGTTTACAAGTTTGGTAGGTTGTCTTTTTTTTTTTAATTGAATTTGACTTTTTTTATATTTTTTTTTCTCATATAGTTTAAAAAATAGTTTTAGAGAAAAGTTATGTTATTAAACTTTATAAAGTAACAAAAATTAAAGGGTGTGAGGAAATCATTGTTTACCTACACACATTGCACCGTGAATGACAATAGTAATCCACAATGTTATGCTCTCTTTGTTTTTTTTTTTTTATGTTTCAAATTTGTTTTTGTCGATTTTATCTTTTAATGTTAGGATGGTTGAGAAGTTGACTTCATAATTTATTTTCTTTTATTTTACCTTTCTATAAGGTTAATATGGTTTGCAGGTTTGCTAGGGTAACCCGGGTTGCCCTGGTTCATGAGTTCAATAAGGTGTCTTTTTTATATTTAAACTTGAATTTTTTATCGTCTATTTTTTTATATAGTTAAAAAAAATAGTTTCAAAAAAAAGTTATGTTATTGAACTATATAAAGTCCATGGACCTATTCATAGATTTGGCTGGTTGACTTAGTTCACGGGTCTGACAAGTTCAACTTTTTAAAATTAGTTCACTTTTATCCTTAGATACTGGGTTGATTGAGAATTTAGTTTTATAATTGGTTTCGTTTCGCCTTTTATGAGGTTATTGTGATCTAAAAAGAATCTCTAAATTGAGTTGTTGTTGGATTTCGCAATCATCTATTTTAGTTATCATACAGTTGAATAAAAAATAGATTGAAAAAAAAACACAAATTATAATATCAGTGGAGTCTATAACTCAGTTCACAGGTTTGACGTAAGCCCGACTTACCCGATTCACAAGTTTGACGAGTTTACCAACTGATAGGATATGCTTCTTCTTTTTTTGGTCTTTTAATTTTTTTTAATTTATTATTTTTTAATTTCATCATTTAATATTGGATTAGTTGGGAAATGGACTGCGTTATTGATTTTTTTTTGCTTTCTAGGGATAATTGTCTCAAATAAGTGTCTATTTTTAGGTTGGTGCTCAATTTTATGAGTATCTATTTTTATTATATAATTAAATAAAAAAATATACAAAAATTTATTAAACCCAATAGAGTCCATGACCCAAGTCGAGAGGGGGAGGGGAGCGAGGTCGATCCAATCTGTCAATATCTCAATATTTTTTAAAAAAGATTATCATCTTGAACTTTTTTTAAAAGTTAAGTCGTGTTTTTATCGATTATCAAGGTTGCATTTGAACCTATAAAATTGATTGATTTAAGTCAAGCTAGCTTTCACACGGTTTAATTAAAAACTTTATTTAGACAAAGAGTTGAGTCGGAAGGTTTCAAAATTAACCCACTTGTTCAGGTTTAAAAACACTATTAAAAAAATTCTTTGAGCTCTTAATATTTGTTTTACATTTAAAAAAATATGATTCAACCCGCAGTGGAGTGCGGGCTAATATACTAATATTTACTGAGTTGTTTAGTATATTCTTAACATGTCACATTACACACACACTAGTTAGATTGCCCGCACTACATTGTGGGCATTTGCACAAAAAAAAAAACATTAATAAACAATAGTGAAAACAAATCTTCTAAGACTGAAGAAACTAATAATATCAAAACCAAAGTTAATGAAAGGTAACTATAACATGCCAGTCACTTCAATTTGCTAAAAACACATTAGTCATTAGCAAGTAATTGTATGTAAACATGGAAAGAAGTAAACATGCCACACCCACGTTATTTGGACTTAGCTAACTGCTAAGTCCACATACTTTAGACGTGGTTGTTTACCAAGTTTAGATATCTTAGGTTTGACAAACATTCCAGACCTATGTTACTTTGGACTTGGCTAACCGCCAGGTCCACGTGTTTTGGGCGTGGCTGACGCCAAATCCAAACACCTTGGGTCTAGTAAACATGTCATACCCACGTTACTTGGATCTGGCAAACATGTACGAACCATGTTATATGGATATAGCAAACGTGCCAGACCTACGTTACTTGGGTTTGACAAATATGTGAGGTTCATGTTATTGTGGACTTAGCTGACTGCCCAAGTCCATGTACTTTGGACTTGATGGTCTGCCAAATCCAGACGTTTTGGGTCTGGCGAACATACTAGACCCACGTTATGTGGACTTGGCTGACTGCCAAGTTCAGACATCTCGAGTTTGACATGTTTACTTTGGACCTGGCTGGCCACCAAGTTCATATACTTTGGACTTGACAGGCACTGAATGCAAGCACCTTAGGTATGACAAACATATCAAACCCATGTTGCTTTGAACTTGATAGGCACCAAGTTCAAACGTCTTGAGTGTGGCAAACATGACAGGCCCACGTTACTTGGGTCTACCAAACATTCCAAACCCAATAAATCAATCCACGTTACTTGGATATGGTAAACATGTCAGACCCATATTAGCAGACGATGTGTTGCCTGCGCAACCTAGAATCCAGCCACTACAGTAGCCGAATAAACATGGTCCTTTGTTTTTTCATCGAAAACCTATTTTCAATTTATTTTTTACCCAAAACACCTAGAAAAACACCCAGAGACCTTGTTAAACCAATTCATGGCCACCCAAAACCTGAAATCCAACCCAAACAAAAATTCTTCTTGAGCTTAGATATGTTTTTTAGGTGTTTTTAAGAACTTGGTTGTCCTGCCAAGTCCATGCACTTTGGACTTATATGTGCACCAAGTCCAGGTGTCTTGTCATGTGGACTTGGTTGATTACTAAGTTCATGTATTTTGGGCTTGTAGACGCTTTAGGTCTAGTAAACATGCTTGACTCATGTTTATTTAGGTCCGAAAAACATGTTAGATCCATGTTATTCTAGACTTCGTTGACCGTCAAGTCCATGTATTTTGTACTTGACAGTTCACCAAGTCCAGACATCTTGAGTTTGACGAACATGCTAGACCCACATGATATGGACTTGGCTAATTGCCAAGTTCACAAACTTTGGACTTGGTTAACCGCCAAGTCTAGACATCTTGGGTCTGGTGAATATGCGAGACCCACGTTACTTTGGATTTTATAGTCTGCTAAGTCCAAGCATTTTGGGTCTGGCAAATATGTCAGATCCACGTTATTTGCCGAGTCCAAACACTCTGAATGTGGCAAACATGCTAGATCCACGTTACTTTGGACTTTGTTGATTGCCAAGTCCAGACACCTAGGGTTTGACATGCATGACAAACCCATGTTACTTTGGATTTGGTTGACTGCCAAGTCTATGCACTTTGAACTTGGATTACCGCCAAGTTCAGACACCTTAGGTCTGACAAACATGACAAACCCATACTACTTGAACTTAGCTGACTACCAAGTCCGTACACTCGGGACTTGGTTGTCTGCCAAGTCCACGGGCCTTGAGTCTAGTAAGCATGCCAAACCCACGTCATGTGAACTTGGCTGACTGCAAGTCCATGTACTTTGGACTTGGTTGTCCTGTAAAGTCCACACACTATGGATTTGTTTGTGCATCAAGTCCAGGAGCTTTGGGTCTAACAACCATGCCAGATCCACGTCATGTGGACTTGACTGACTGCCAAGTTCATATACTTTGGACTTGGCTAGTTTCTTGGGTCTGACAAACAAGCCTAACCCACGTATACTTGGGTTTGACAAATATGCTAGACCCATATTACTATGGACTTGGCTAGCACTAAGTCTAGGTGTTTTGGGTATAACAAACATCCCAGACCCATGTTATGTGGACTTGGTTGCTCGTCAAGTCCATGCAATTTGGACTTGGCTAGTGCCAAGTCTAGGCATCTTGGGTCTGGAAAACATGCCACACTTATGTTACTTTGGACTTGGCTGACCTTAAATCCAGGTGTCTTGGGTCAATCAAACATGTTAGGTCCATGTATTTGGGTTTGACAAACATGTCAGACCTAATAAACCAATCCACGCTACTTGGGTCTAGCAAATATACCAGATCCATATTATTTGGTGACAAACATGCCTAACCCACATTAGTAGATGACAAGTCGCTTATGCAACTTAGAATTCAGCCACTATGGTGGTCGAAAAAACAGGATCCTTTATTTTTTCACCCCAAAACCCATTTTCAACCTATATTGACCCAAAACACCTAGAAAACACTATAGAGACCTTGTTAAACCAATCCATGACCATCAAAAACCCAAAAAACCACCTCAAAACCTAAAATCCACCTGAAACAAAAAATTTCCCAAGCTCAGATCTATTTTTTTAGGTGTTTTTAAGGTAAAAAAAAGAACACCTAAACATAACCCCCTATTATATGGAATCTTTTAACACAAAAAACAATCATTTTGGTGGTCGTAATCTTTCCCAATGACAATTTTCTCTCTCTAAGCTGAAATTCGACGACTCCCTCTCTCTTATTTAAAAAGGACTGAAAAAAAAATGAAATTAGTTACCAAAATGTATTTTCTTAAAATTCAAGAAAACCTAGGTCACCCGGATAAACAAATATCCTTTTTTAAAACAAATAACTGCAAAGAATGTAATCAGGAAAGAAAATGATATCAACTCGTGTAAACTTTTCAAAACCCAAGGCCCTAGGCACTAACTAAACTAGAAGCATCGCATCTGAAAAATAACTATTTTAAAACTTGGCTGGACCCGACAGTTTGACCCATGACCGGGTCGAGCTTCAAAAGAAATTGGGGGAGAATTGACCAAGTGTAAACCTATCAAAAACCCAGGTTGACCCATGATTCAGTTAGCCCGAGGAAAATCCAATCAAAACTGGGTAAAAAACCGTTGGCTATTTTCATTTTTGTTTCCAAAATGGTATCATTTTGGTTTTTGTATTTTTATAAGACAAAAGGGTTTGGTTGGCTTAGGTTAACTCGAGTCAACCCGTTCGACTCGTGACCCGATCATTGTCCCAGATTGACTTTTGGATAGGGCTTATAAACAGTGGGAAAAACCTAGAAGACCAAATCCTAATAATTGAAAATGTCGAATGGTGAAATAAAAAAAATAAAGAATAAAGTAATAGCAACTGAGAAAATAAGAACCTCATTTGCAAAGATAAAAATTGAGAAGACAAACAAAAATGTTGAATTGAAGGCTAAAATTGAAAAAAAAAATTCAAATTAACAAATGAATCTAAAAAAAAAATACCAATTTCCAACAAACACAATGATGATGAATGAAACGTTTTTAAAATAATGCAAAATAACTGAAGTTAACCTAATCCAACCTTTAGAATTTTGTAATATGGATCATAAGATCGGATCAAAACATA
>Ga0307509_10005297_pt1 | contig 18038 bp, 17 predicted proteins | sample 10_EM_MG_FD_202245 | JGI IMG/M metagenome (GOLD analysis project Ga0307509, IMG submission 202245) | Populus trichocarpa ectomycorrhiza microbial communities from riparian zone in the Pacific Northwest, United States - 10_EM | ecosystem: Host-associated > Plants > Roots > Unclassified | place...
TATTTTCTTTTGATTTTTCCAATTTTTTCGAAAATTATTTGAGTTATTTAAAAATTAAAGAAGCTGCTGAAACTCTGAGAATGGTTTACTTTTTGTTGTAATGTGAAACCTTTTGGATGGTATGTCTTGGCCAAGGATGGTATCCGAAAGGTATGCACAAAAATGCATGGTATTTAAAAGGTTTTCTCAATTTTCAATGTCTCGCCGGCCCAGGAGATACCTCCGTACCGGCATGCAGGGCATATCCAGAAATCGCAGGCAAACAAATCTTGACCTATTACGGTATATCACTCGAATATGGGTTTTCTCCTGCGGGTTAACTAAAGAGGTGCCTATGGATTAGCAACTGCGCGGTCCGCGGGTAGCGAGGCGAAAGCCGAATTCCGACAGGAGGATTTACCGCTAGACGCAGCAATTGATGCATAAATTGTCCCGATTTGGAGATCAAGTCTTGGCTGCAGCAAACCATCTCTGATACAACGGGCCATTCCGACAGAATCATCCCACTTGCCAGCGGAAACCAACCACCACCCGGGATATATAAACTCCTGCTGGAGATACCATACCTTTCCCTTTCTTTTCCTCCAACTCACTTTCCTTTCTCTTTCTCTCCCTTCTACCAACCGAACGTTGACATCCACCTCTCATCTCTCCGTAGTCACAAACATCATGTCCACCCAATGTCCGCCCGTAACTTGCCACGTCCTGGACACTTCTGTCGGTAAGCCGGCGGCAAATATCCCGTGCACGTTATCCCGGTTCCTGAAGTCGGCCGACGGCTCCCCGTCCAGCTCCTGCTTTGAAGTAGCGAAGGCGTCGACGAACGAGGATGGGAGGGTGGCAGCATGGGAGATGAGGCAGAAGGGAGTCGCGGGGAAGTTGGCGCTCGAAGAGGGATTCACCTACAAGATTAGGTTCGAGACCTGGGAGCATTTCAAGGGGGAGACGTTCTTTCCGTATATTGAGGTGGTGTTTACGGTCAAGGAGATAAACCAACATTATCATATTCCCCTGTTGTTGAGTCCTTATGCGTATAGTACGTACCGGGGGTCGTGAGTTGGGTTTCGACGGTGGAAATTGTTGGGCTTAGGTATCGGAAGCAATGCATGAAGAGGCGGATGGGGTATGTTTGCTTAAACGGTTACATTGGGGGATAAAAGCACCTCTATTATTACAAAAGGAATATCTATCTGACCGTGCGTGGTGAACTCTACAAATCAATCGCAACCCAGACCCATCAAGGCCCTCCTTCAACCTTAGCCTTCTTCAAAGAATTGTAATGCTCCCCAAGTCCAAAACTATGCCTGTAGTATCCCAACCAGACCTCCCCCTCCGCCCCCTCCTCGTTCATCCTCTCAACCCCGCGTCCCTCTGCCTGGACAATATTAACAACAACCCCGAAAGCCTTCGCCAGGGCCAAAACTTCCGTCTGCCCCCCCCATTCCGCCGTCTCTCTAACCTTCCGGACATGCTCCTCAATCGGCTCTTCGAGGAAGGGCTCGAACTCGTCCCGGTGCGCGAGCATGTACTCCGCACACTTCTTTCTTGTATTCTTGTATTCCGAGGGTGTAGGAAGCTGATCCGCAAACGCAGAGTAGAGGCAGTGCCCGTCGGGAGCGATCTCTTTCTCGCTTAAGTGTAGGTTTGTGAGGAGGGTTTGCATGGCTGCCATTTCGGCCTGTCGGCGGTTTGGGAGAGCGCCTGCTTCGGCTTCGGCTGCAGCACTTAAGGCTGCAACCTCAGCCGCGCGACGGGCTAATCTGGCTTTTTGGCGATTTGGCTTTTTTGAACTGACTGGAGATTGCTGTGGGGTTTCTTTGGAGGCAGTGGTATTTGTTGCGGCATTAGTTATTGTACCTAATTTTTCCTCTGGTCCTTTCGTATCTTCTTCCTTCCCCTGGTCCTGCGGTTCGCTTTCCAGAGCATCTAAAGAGTCTGTAGGTTCACCGTCAGGATTGTCCAAGGCGTTGATCTCGCGGGATTGTCGCTCTTTCAATTCACGCTCCAGAGATTCGCATTCTGAACTAATCCCCCGACGTGTCTTCTTTGTAGCGTTTTTCTTCTTCTGTGTTATCCGTGCTGTTAACTCTCGAACCTCCTTCCGATGCCGTGCAAGCATTTCTTCCCTGTTTGTTTCTGACATTTTGTTCGGAGGTGTTTGCGTGAAGATGAAGGTAGTAAGGAGTTGTTTGGGCGTAGCTATGAACCGTTGCTGTGCCAAACATTGGAAGAGTAAAATACGATTTGCTTGAGGGAAAAACAAAAATATACCTAACCCAGCCCAGTGTGGTCCACCTTCCAAATTATGAGTGCAATAGCCGATGGCAACTCCGACCTCCACCCAATCCGCCGTGTCCCAACGAACAAGACCAGGACAAAATGGTATTATTCCTAAACCTAGACTCCTTAAAAACCCCGCCTCATGATGACTCCCACGACGACTACCAGTCAATACAAGCCCCACACCGGCACGCTCCTCGCTCTCGGGCACTACCAACAACAAAATCCCAGCCAAACCCTAACGCCGCCCATCCATTTACAACCCTCCTATCATCATATCCACTCTTAATATCCCTAGCGAAACACTTAGACTTAGGCGACCTCGCAACCCTAAGCCGCACCTGCCACCCCTTCAGATCCCTCCTCCTCCTGCAACGTGAAAACCTGACCTCCACATCATTAGTATGCAAGAACTCCGGCAAGCAATTCTGCAGATGTGTTAAAGACTTGGTGAATGAATGTAGGGGGTGTATGGAACCTGTTTGCCGTGTACGATCCCTCTCTCCTCTCTGCCCTATAACGATGGTAATGCTAATGGGGGGTGGGTAGAATTGCACACGAAGACCGAATCCATGGGAACTATATTCACGGCTACGCCGCTTGTGCCTGAACCATAGGATGTGCTCGCTACAGGAATTTGGCAAGGTGTGTGATTGCGCAGAAGTATGGTTGTGTGCTGGGTGCTTGGGGAGGTACCGCCCGCTGGAACCGACTTTTGTTACGGCGATAAAGTTAGTTAATAATGAGAAGAGGGAGTGCCCGCTTGGGAAACGGGGGGGTTATGTGGGGTGTAGTGGCGATGGTGATGATTGTGGCACAAGAAGTGGGTGTACGATACGAGAAGGGGAGGATTTTGAGTTGGAGAAGAGGGGGAGCTTTAGGGAGTGGTGTGATTGGTGTAATGGTGTGGTGCTGACGGCAGAGGAGAGGGCTGTTCTAGAGAAGGAAGGATGAGTGGGTGAATGAGGAAGTATTGGCAGGCAAGGGGCAAGAAGCCGTTTTTGTTGTATCCACGGCGGGTTGTTCATAATCACGTCCGAGACAGAAGGTACTGTATTCTAGAGAACAAACTCAACCCACTATTACATGCTATCAGCCATAATAGCGGTGCTGTATGAGTGACTTATATTTTGCGAACCCCTGCTGCCGAATACCTCTTGCCTGGGACAAGTACGCCTCCCGGAAAACGTCTCGAATCCCATTACCCCACGTAATCAACTAATCTAAGGTAATGACTAAAGTGTAGGAATGCATACGCACCACATATGTATGCATTCCTACACTAAGGGAACGCAACATAGCACAGAGTAACAACGAGCAGGTATAGACGACGACAAGGCAATCAGTGGGGGGTGACCCTTCGTCTATATTATAACAGATTGTTTCTGCATCATATCCCCGAAGGCTCCAAATGCTCGAACGGCGCGAGAGGTGGTTCCGGTGACTGTTTTTTCCAGCAAGTGAGTGATGCACTGTGGAGGATTATAGGGTAGCTGATTGGAAGTGCCAGAACTTGGACAAGAAAGAAGAGCAGATGAGAGGGAAGGCTCTTGCACCCGCATTGGTCGCCCTCTTCAGCTAGGGGAGGATGCTTCCCACATCGGTGGTGAAAATAAGGCGTGTCGACGACTTGGCGGTAAGTATCGGAACCTCTGGATTTGCTCAGAAAGAGGTTGAGGTAGCCCGGACCCCCCCGACTTTTTTGTTCTATTGGAGTTAGGGCCCACCTGCCCCAATAACATCCTTATTATGATACACTCTCACTTCCTGTTCTAGCAATCTATGTGATTTCTGTGTTAACCTCTGGATTAGTCGCGTTGAGATCCCATTCTTCCATTTCCAAAAAAGCTACTGCTGTCTCTACAATTCCGGGATATGCCACCCCACGGAGCCCTTAAAACTCCTAGGCCTGCCCTGCTAGCTGGAAAGTTGGCACGACCGCTTCTCTTTCAGCAGCAAGAGCAGCTTAGAGGATATCTTTTCACCGCGACCATTGAAAACCTGCGGTGCTAACAACCTCAGACTTCCCCTAATTCCCCTTCTCTCAAGTGTCTCCCAATAGCAAAAAGCACATCCGAGTAACAGGGCTGTTCCCGGGTGCTGACGGAGAGTAGACCAGAGCACCCCCGATACACTGAAAGTTGGGGTAGGCCGGGCAAGCCTCGGAAAGCGTGAAGTGAGGGACAATGGACCAGAGCAGGATTGTCCGACAGATACTTTACAAAGCGAAACAGAAGAACTGTAGGCCAGGAGTCCTCAACAATAACAAGACCCAGCTAGCACTCCAATACTGCTTCTATGGCAGGAACCTTCCAAGAATTCAGGTCTGTAGATCCACTTTCCACTAAGGCTTCGCCTAACTTGATCAGCCTTTAACTGCCGCTGCTCAGGATGTGGTACCCACACCAGGACCTCCATGCTGAGTCTCCAACTGCCCCCCTTCTGTACCTGCGAGGGTTGCCGTACGGCGATCTCCTGAGTCCTTCCTTTTTTTTCCACGGGTGAGATCCAACTTACTCCTTCTTAGGTATGATAATATGTTAAAAATTGGAAACCACCCGTACTGAATCAGGGACAATGAAATCGGGGGATCACGATATCTGGCAAGAGACCATATTCCGGGTCATCTTAAAACAATACTTGCGCCATGTGGTGGCCAAGGTACCCTCACGGCCATATACTAGTAGCACTCCAGGGCCAGATTCCTTGAGAAAGAAACATCATCGAATTTTATTATCATCATGGGTTCTATTTCCGCCCCTTCACCTTACCAATGTATCAAGACCCGGTCCCTCGGTCTGCTTTCCGGGTTTTTGCCGGTTGTTGGTTGCCCGAGCTATTTAGGTCGGGATATACCTCCATTTTTGCCGGTTTTCAATGAGCCACTAAACTACAGTAAATAAGACCCTGTGGCCGAGCGGTTAAATACAACAAACAGACAAGAAATCTGTTTCGTTTGCAATAGACAAGAAATCTATTTCGCTTCCGAGCCCAGGTTCAAATCCTGTCAATATTTTTTTATAATATTATTCCAATTTTTATTTTGCCATCACTGAAAAACAAAACCTAACCCTGGCGACCAGGATGGGTTACACATGATAGCATGGGTATGGTTCCGGTTGTCTATCGTAAAAACTCAAATAGTAGAACGAATTACCCACTTGAGAAAGGGGGCGAAAAACACAGCAAAAAGAGAGCTGCTCAGGCCCGCCTGAGAGTCACAAAAATAAAAAATAAAAAAACTCCAGACTATACCAGAGGAGGCAACTCCAACGACATAGCACACGGTTCCATTATTTGAGCTTTTACGGTATGTAATATCTCGATCGATGCGATGGGGGGGCGCTTGGGAATAAAATTGACTATGAAAGAAACTCGTAGACGTTCGGGGGAGTTTTTTTTAAAAAAAAATTCTAATTTGTTGGGGTTAAAGGCGTAATTGCATCTCCTGAGCCAACATTAGGCCGAGGGGTCCCCCACTGCATCAATCGAGGTGCCGCGCACAGCCCGCCGGAACTGTAGTTAGTAATCTCCTCCACAATTCCCCCAAGCCTAGGAGAAACCAGAAGTGGCCTTTAACACAATGCTGATGAATGAATGACCTACACTCTCCTTCTTGGCAAAGTACTTGATGCTCCCAGACACATTCCGAAGGCCCATCGAGTTTAGCCTCACGCCCTACCCCCCTCCGAGTAATCAATTGCACATCGCACCAAGATCTGCGCCCTGCCTCCGCCGAACCTCTCGCCGAGGCCCCTCTTGATGCCGTCCTTGGTATAGTAGGACAGATAAGTACTATCTAGCTTTTGCCCGGGCCAGCAAATAAACCTGGCAGGTGCGAACAGGGATATTTTCCGGAGACCCCCAGTCGTTTATTCCATCGAGTGAGATCCTATGACGGGAACCCCCCCATCCCAGCGCCTATCCTAACCTCTCATTTTACCAATATTCCTATTATGATGATAAGGAGGGTTCCACAGAACATTAACAATAGAGGTCAAAAACGAAACTGAATCCAAGACCGGGTGATAGGAATAGCCCAAGGAAAAAATTTGGTCTTAATACTTAAAGCAATACTCCCCTCTACGTTACATGGTGAACGGGGCTGTGTATGATATCATTATCACCAGTAAGCGATAACCCCGCTCCTGCAGTACCGCACTGGTCTAGTTGAGCACTCTTATCGCTTCAGCCGCCTCCTTTCTTTCTTTCTTTCTTTCTTTCGGCTTGTTCGTACCGGTATTGCAAATACCCCAGCAGAGAATCCATATCTCCCGTTTTGCCGTGTTTGGATTGGGAGCTCAATTCGTGACGTTCATGAGAAGAGTACAGTACCAGTACGTTAACTCATCATTAATTAACTCATAATAAAGACTTCAAGAGAAAGAAGAAAAATGGCGCCCGCTCATTGTCCCATCCTCTCAATGAAAAACTACCTAGAAGAAGAAGAAACAGATCCAGAAGGAAATCCCCCCTTGACGGGGGGGCACAAAAGAAATCCTTAATCATAATTTCATAACGTTCATCCCTTCGCGCTTGTTCCCTCCCTCCAACTCGCTAAGAAAAGGGAAAAAACAAAACAAAAGAAGCACACCGCCTACACCTGTAACAACGCATAGGAAATTCACGCCCCCAAAGCTGCCCGAACGGCCGACACCACAGCCTCCCTGTCCCCCTCCGAATAGAGTTTCTGAACCGCCTCCTTAGCTTTTGAAACCATGAACTCCCACTCCTCCAGCAACTCCGGGAACTTCTTCTCTAGCGCAAAAATGACCGCCACCGTGGCGACAAAGTCCCCATCGACGTGCGCGTTTTCTAGCCCACAGTTTTCCAAACCCAGCCAATCGAATATCCTCCCGTCCGCTTTGAACATCCCGTTGGATTGCGGGAGGGTGGCCAGGTCGGAGACTGGATTGTGCGGTTCCTCTTGAGTCGACTGCGATTCCTGCTGCTGGCAGTGTTGGGCAGGGGGGGTTGACGACTGGAGGTTGTCTTCAGAGTCGGACTTGAGCGGGTCAAAGTCAGGGTTGTCCAGAGGGTCTTGCACGACGTAGTAAACTTGGGGCTGAGGTGCGGGACTATGCGGTGGGGAGGACGCTGAATGAGAGTCTTGCACGTTGGGGCAGACTTGGGGTTGAGGTGTGGAACTGGGTGGTGGGGAGGTCACGGAATGGGAGTCTCGCACGGTGCGGCGAACTTGAGGTCGGGATGCGGGGCTCTGGGATAAAGAGGTTGTGGAATGAGAGCCCCGTGCGGCGCAGCAAGCCCGCAGGGGTCGGGCTGTAGGACTGTTTGGTGGGGAGGTTGAGTGATGAGAGTCTCGAACGGCGCGGTTAGCCCGGGGTTGGTGTGTGGGGCTGTGTGGTGGGGAGGTCGCGGGATATCGCGCTGTGGCTTTCCGCGGCGAGATTGGAGAGAATACTCGTGATGTGGGGGGGCTTCCGCGTTGGGAGGAAGGGCTGCGTCCCGGCGACGAAGGGCTAAATCCTGAAGATGAGCTAAAGGTTGGAGACAAGAGACTTTGGGAAGGAGATGGCGAAACGGAAGCCGAGGTTTCCACAACTAGCTTGAGGCCTTCCCCGTCCTGTGGGCCCGGTTTGACTAAGGACCTTTTCCGGCGGGCCTGTACTGGCATCCTCCTTGGTTCTTGCGCTGCACTGAGAGAACCACTTCCTCTCCTTGCTCGCTCAGTTTGGTGCCCAGAAGGTCCGCTCGATTGTGCAAAGGCCTGGGGCGAAGGAGGCAGTGGCGGGTCTCCGAAGGAGGTACCGCTAGCAATTTTCCCACTACCAGATGCTTTAGAAGATGCACCGGAGCCTTTTCTCCCTCCTCCGAATGCTTGCTGCCGCTGCCCCCGCATCTGCGCCTGTTGGGCTGGTTTCTGCTGATATACATGGCCCTGTGTCTGTAGTTTAGGTGAGGTGGAAGCACGTTTTGCCGCACGGCCACTCCCGGGAGCCGGTTTCGAAAACCTAGCGGAAGGACTTGAAGATCCAGCTTTGGCGGCCCGCGTTTCTCCCCTTGTAACCACATCTGTTCTCTCTAACTGCTGGCTTGCTTGCTCTCCCCCTGTTGGTCCGTCCTGTACAGCCATCCGCCGGGAGGAAGGACCTGTAGATCTAGAGTTTGTTGGTTGTGTCTCTCCCTCCGCGGGCACATCTGCTCTCTCCCCAAACTGCTGATCTGCTGGCCCCTCCCCTGTTGATTCGCCCCCTTCGACTGCTACGAAAGAAGTCCATTTGCTAGCCAGCCCGAATTCAATACCGACCCTCGCCCCCTCTTTTGCGATGAGTTCAGCGTGCTTTATTGGCTCTTCTGTCTTATCGTAGATACCTTCAAGGTATGAAAGTCTGCCTTCTTCGAGATCTTGGAGGAGCTTGCGTCCGGCGAGTCGATAAAGGCCCAGTGATGCCCCGGTGGAAGTGATCGCTTGAACGGGAATTTCAATTTGAAGCGGAGAGATGGTGTTAGAGCTAGCAACGTGTGCGGAACCCCTTATGTATACCTTTTCCGGTCGGTCACCGTTTGATATCAAGAAATAGACCGTTGTTCGGGAGTATGAGAACAGCGCGGGGACAATCGTGGGGGTTTGGACGACCTTTGGTGGCGTAAGAATGAGTGTGCTACTAGGCAGAGCGAAGGGTGCATTTTCTAGGTCACCGTCCAGGTCGAAGAGGGAAATCGGAGCAACCGTTCTCGGAGCAGGAGTGGTCAGAGTCGCAAGTCGCTCTTCGGGCTTTCCCGTCCAGTCTATGTCCCAGTCGTTGACATGAGGTGTCAATGCGGCCTTCAGCATGCGCATGACCTTCTTCTGGAGGTTGCCAGCGATATTGACAATCTGCGAAAACCCCCTTCCAGCTCGAGAGATCCCCTCTACGAGACTGTGTGAGACTGTGTCCCCGACACCGAGTGAGAAGAAGCGAACGTTCCCGTCCTGGGAAGACTCGCTGATAAATCGAAACATGCCTTCCGCATCCCAAACTTCCCCGTCGGTAAGGATAAGAATTTCAGTCCTCATACCAGATCGCCGCCTCTTCATGGCGTCTACCACAGCCCCAAGTATCTCGGTTCCACCCATGTTGGAGTCCATCCCCACAACATGATCCTTCGCCATGTCCAGTGACGCCTCAGAATATACCTGCGATTGGGGCCAAAGGAATGAATGGAGATTCCCGAACGAGCAAATATTGAAGTACAAGCCCATCGGCAGCGAGGCGAGGAAAAGCTGAAGAGCGGATCGGACCGTGGCAATTTTATCAACCATTGACCCTGACCGGTCAACAACGAATATGACTTCATGACCTTGCGAAGGAAGGGTGAACCTCGGAGCTATCGTGACCATAAGTGTAGACGTATCTCTAAGGGTTGGATGAGGAGCGAGGAATGCTCTTGGGTCGCCTATATTGTTGGTACTAATGAGGAGGGAGAAATCCTTGTCGAGACTCGTCAGAGACCGAGAAGCAAGGGCAAGAGTTGCATGCGCCCTCATAGGATTGAAGTCTGCGGCGTCAGAGCTAGAATGGGACCCAAGACCGACGGAAATGGGGTGACTGGGCGAAGTAACACCCCTAATCATCCCACTCATCGTTGCGGTGACGGAGATGGAAAGCCCAGCACCCTCCACACTACCAATATCCTGAATATTTCGTGAGAAGGCGCCCCAACAAGTCTGCCATCGATCCCCGGAAACCAAGCCTGCGGTGATGGGCCCAGTTCCGTACTTGGGAGCAATGACGGTGGGAATGACGAGTTTGACTCCATCGACCTCAATATCTTGCTTCAATTCGTGCACATACTTGATGACTACTACCACTGAACCATTCGCTGGAATGTTTCCGACGCTGGTTGTAAATACTTCGCTGGTGTCCTGGGAAAACAAAGCAGCGACTTTTCCAGCGGATTTAGCAGCTTCGTAGATGGCTTTCGCCTCGGCCCTCTCCTTAACTACTCCCCTAATTGTCTTCTCTCCAACCAAAGCTTGGAAATCCGTGACAGAGGAAGATTCGTAGAGGGGGAATGTGTAGTGGGCCTCAGGGATATCTCTAGTTGACGGATTGTTATACACCTGGGTGAGTGTATGGGAGACGGTGAGATCAACAATGTGAGACTTTAGTGTAGTCGAAACGAGTGGAAGGGATTGCAAGCAGCCACCATCGGCGTAGGTAACTCTAGTAGCCATGGTGGTGATGACCAGTGTGGTCTTAGGGGGTGTGTTTGTTAAGGAAAAGGCGAATCCACGAGGGGATTGAAGGGGTTCTTAATAGAACCCTTTGGAGCTGAAAGTGGCCACGGGGTAGGATAATTGACACAAGTTGTTAAAAATGTTATATCCTGGGTCGAATTCACGGATAACTTCGGGCACGAGAGATCATCATGCACAGTGCCCTTGAATCCAGCCCCAAAGGCGACACCCCAAAATTGTTTGGCGGCGCTAGCGCCGTCTGGCGCAGACATGTCTACTAACACTAAGCTTGGTAGAGTTGGTTTTAAGGCCTACAGTTAACACTACCTACTCAAGTAACGATCGGTGAGGGTGTATGACGGTATCAAACATAAGGACAAAAGTGCAGAAACAAAAAATCAGTGTGGCACACGGTATACAGTACTTGTCCCAGGCAAGAAGCATCCGGAAACAGGGATTCGCAAAATATATGGCAGAAAATCTGTGCATATCACAAACTCACCACACTCGTATTTCCGGATACTTCTTGCCGGGGGGGGGGGGACAAGTTACTGTACCCTTCGATCCAGCGTCCGCTGCCTCAAGGCAGACATCTCACAATGGCTTACCGGCGCTTGTAGCGGCTAGGGTAGGCTTGCCTACCAGCCCGGAAGCTCGGTGGTCTTAGTTTTAAGGCCCACAGTTAATACCAATAACCAAATGCGGTTATATGGCGATATCACAATACAAGTATTATCGTAGATAGCATGGAAAAAAGCCCAGAAACAGGAAATCTATGGCAACGGCAGTGCCTCTACTACCACGAATCCCCCATGCCAAGAGGGAAGCGACACCGGGATGCTATGATACGATAGCATACCTATCCCCAGGCAGCAGCCACCTACACTCTAGGCTCTAGAGTGCAATAGAGAAACAAGGCGTGAACAAAGGACAAGATGCCCGACTTGGTTATGGCGCCTGGCCGGGACTATCTTAACACCCATCCTGGTTCTTGGGACTGGGCGTGGGTTCAAGTTCCACTCTTGTGACTCGCTTCCTGGTTCTTTATAATCTGGTTTTCATTCTTATTCGGCCCTGCGGCGGTTCCTGTCGTACTATCCCTTCGTCTGTATTTGTCGCTTTTTAGTTGCCTATCATATTCCGAGATTAGGAATAGTTCAAGTGTCTCAACGGCGGAGAGGTTTTCTACTCGTCAGGTTACAGCAAGAGCTTGTTGACCATACTACCTTTGGTAAAGATCTGAGGCTAACCTATGCCATTAACCACGCTAAAAAGCTGCGAAATCTGCACACAGATTAGGGGATGGGTAGGCGCAGGGTACAGCTCAAACTGGAAGGAAAGCGGGGGAGGGGAGGCGGTTAGCATTATTGACCATTGACAAGGATCTTCTGGAGCGAGACCTCTCTGAGTGACTTTCGTGCTACATGGCCGCGGGGACAATGCGCTACGGTATGCGATACTACGGCTACCATAATCAACTTCAGACGCGCAGGAAGCAAAAGCTACTCAAGAACAAACATCTATTAACTACTACTACTCTCTGGGGTTCGGGTAACTTGTTCCCACCCCCAGATATTCCCAAGCCACAAACAAGCTTGTGCTGCCAGGTTATTTTCTCTCCCAAGTTACTTCGCATAGATGTTGAGTAAAATATGAAAACCCCTGCCAAATTGGCACATCGAGTCAGCCGACTGACAAGAAACCCCTCCGAGAAATATGATGGCTAAATAAGGCTCAAACGACAGTTAGGTATTGTACATGAAGAGGAAATACAAAGAACCAAGGAAAATCACACCGAAAGACAAAAAAACAGTAATTCTGCATATTTCAGCAGGCACTACCAGAAAAACATGATACATGATCACCATACTCCATTGCCGATTTTTAGTTCTTTATGTTTCGTGTGCTGTAGGGTGTCATGACAGCCTTAAGCCTTTTTAATATCTTCCCCGGCGGGTACGTCCTCCGCTGGTGGGTCCGATACTAATCAGACTCATTTCTTGGCTTAGGAGATAGTCTTCCCTACTCATGCCGGTTGTGTCGATTGGGATTTTTGCGGGAAGAGGCGGAGCTGGTTGGCGCTGGTGGGATCTGCCCCCTCTTGGCTGGTCTGAATTGTAGCCATACCTGTCATGGCCCTTGGCTGGGACAAGAGCTCGGGAGTCCCTATCCCTCTCCATCTGCCTCTCCCTTTCGCTCTCCGGGTTATACATGACCATCGCGCCAGGCCCAATCGAATACCTGTCACGGGAGCTGCCATGGTTGCGACTGTTACTGGGAAGGATAGCCATACTCTGGGAATTCCTGAGCCTCTTTTGGAGCTTGGTCCTCTCCCGTTCCTTCCCGCCCCGATCAGGCTGAGGAGAGGGACCCCGAATACTAACCTTCTTAGGAAGTGGTGGGGGTACAGGGCCGGTGAGGGCTAATCTTTCTCCCCTCCTTGGTGGTTGAGGGCTTGGACTCCTCTGCCTTCCGGTGCTGTGGCGACGATACTCAGCCGGAACAGGTGGAGGCGGGCGTGGGCTTCTACCTCCTCGCCTCTCGGGCTCGGGGGCAAAGCTCTCAGGTGGCAGAACGTCGGTACCATCCAGAACCCTGTTAGTCCCAGGAACAATCATCTTACTCGGCAGCTTCCCTCTCTTGGATTCTGCATTCCACCTTCTGGCAGCTTCCTCTGCTTCTTTAGGAGTGTTATAAGTGGGGCCTGGGCCGTTGATCGCCGCCTCTAGGGAAGCGCTAGGACCCGGGTTGATCAGATCGAAAGAATCGGGCGAAAAAGGAAGCCCCTCGAATACTGGCTCAGCCGGAGGCACCGGCTTCCGCTCGGGCACAACCATAACTAGGGTAGAGTTCCGTCTGACTGAGCTCGCAGTCGCTCCAACCGCAGGTACCACATCATCCCGCTCTCCGTGGATGGGCATGGGCTTGACCATAGGCGCAGACCTCTGCTCACGACTCTTTTTCACCGTCACCGGCCGCCCCACCACTTGATCTTCGGGGAGTAACTGCGGTTGATAGAGCTGCACATCTTGAACTTCTTCTACCTGGGGCCTATGATAGTTCTGGCTAGATCTATGCTGGATCACCTGCGAGTGGGACTGAGGACCCTCTAATTGTAGTGGCCCACTAGACATGTCTGCAAAACCTAACCCCCTCTCGGCCTCGATTCTCCCAGACATTTGCTCCGCAACAAATGGGTCAATGCCAGGTACAAGACTAGGAGGAATTGGCATCCCGTTCCTAGTAGGCGATGATTCAATTCCAACAGAAGGTCTTCGCGCTTCGAGGGCGCGAGCGTTCATGTCACTATATGATCGTCGATGAGCGAGTTGCGTAGAAAGTTCATAGCTCGGGAGCCCAAGATCCTCCTCTTCCTTCGTCTTCGGCTTGTGGTTCCCCCAATTCGGCTCATCGAAACGCATTGGAGCAGGGCTGTGCCCGTGAGGCGGGGGAGGTGGAGGTGGAGCGTCGTCTTCACCTCTATAGTCCTCAAAAGAACTTGCCTGAGTAGATCCATATGAGAGCCCAGGATTCTCATCATGGTAGGTAAGCGGACGCTCCTGTCGCAGATGGGCTGTTGAAGCGACTGCATTTGGAGAATATGCATATTCGTCGTAGTCATCTTGTCCACGGTAACGAGTCTGAGGTCCGGGATAAGAACCACCATATTGATCCTGAGCTGGAAGCCGTGGATCATAGCTATTGCTTCTATGCATCTCACGCTCGCGGGGATCTGGGCTATGGGATTGCTGTTGTTGTTGTTGTTGTTGTTGCTGCTGCTGATGGTATTGCCAATCTGGGACGCTCTGGTAATGCTTCAATTGATGCTGCGATTTGTGCCTCTTGTGAATGGCTTGTTGGTGAGGATGCGGGGGGTTAGGCGAGTGATGGCCAGGTGACGCATCATAATGCCTTCGGTGGGTAGGTGGAGGTGGGGGAGGAGGCTGCCCATGCGGGTCACCATCTTCCTCAAATCTGCCAAACACGTCTCCTCCAGTAATATGACTATCTCCATAGGGATCGTAAATGCCCGTAGCGACTGGCGAAGGATCAGGTGCCATAGCCACGGTCCTGGACGATCCTCTGGGAGTCCGATGTTGAGGATGCTGGAGCTCAGGATAGGAAAGTTGGTTGTGAGGTTGATTATACTCGTATCCGGGGTGATAGGAATGCCTCAACCGCCTAGTCCGCTTTTCTGGGACAGATACTGGCTGGCTGACGTCCTCCTTCGAAGACCGGGTAGGATCCGATGGTAAAGGCCGTCTCTTTACAGTTCGATCCTTGGAACTGACCATCTCCCTTGCACCTCCAACTTTTCTCGGGGCCTCCTTCTCCCTCTCCCGTTCCTTTTCTCTCCCTCCCAAAGCCTGCTCCAATCTTTTCTCTCCCACTGGCGGTGTTTCCTTGGGCCTCATATCCCAAAAGGTGAGTTCAACCAAGATCTCCCCAGCGTATTTCTCCTTACATTTCAATCCTCTCCAACCATCGTCGGTTCCGCCTCCCTTGACCAAAATTTTATCCAACTTAAGAGTAGTCTCGCCTATAAGATCAGTTTTCTTATCGTCATTAAAAACAGTGATCTTTAGAGACTTGTAGTCTGGAGAATTCCGCACTGGGAAACGAAGTTCCTTATCCCTATGGTAGGTTAGAAGCTAGATTAAACACGGCATTTCCACCACCAAGGAAATATCCTACCATCGGGGTGTTTGGCCCCCGCGAACATCCGCATCTGTCCGTTTTGCCTCCTTCCCGAGACGGGCTACAACGTAGGGATCTTGCTTGCCAATTTTCTTCCTGTTGGGAAGATTTTTCTGTAAAAGTTAGCAACCATCAACCAGACCAGCATCGCGACAAGGGGCAGCTGAAGAAAAACTCACAGCCTTATCCAAGACAACAATCAGAGTCCCAATAACAGGTCCATCTACCGAAAGATCAGACCAAATCCCCGCGGGATGCGCTTCCTTGATTCCTGCCCTGGGCATCGTGGGTTGGATTTCTACGATCTCAATACCCCGACGATTCGTCGGCAAGACAAAATTCGCACAACCACAGTCGAAGGGGCGAAGAACAAACTTGTTTAAAACTAAGCTCGCGAGAATATGACAGTGGTGTAGCAGTGAAGTTCAGGGCGGTAGTAGCGTGGGAGAAGGCAGAGAAAATTGCAAGAGGGAGGAAGATACTGGCCCTATGGACCTCCGGAAATTCAACCGGCTGGATAGCAGAACAATTTGCCAACTGCAGGGCCTCCGGACGAATCGTTTCTCGCAGTGGGAGTTCGAGGGACAAGGGGATATGAGGTTGAGATTAATTGGCTGTAGGGGGGAAAAGGGGGAAGCAACAGGGAGAGGCAGCGGACAGGCCAGATGATAGGTCCAAGGAGTAAGGTACTCAGAAGAGCGCGTCCAGTGGTTGGGGTAGCTGTTTTGGAGGAGAAAATGCGTGGCGCAGGGATTGAGGGAGGCTGGTTTCGTTGCCGCCGGCAACGGTGATCCCAGTGCTCAATCCAGCCTCCGGAAAATTTGGGTGTTGAAATGATAACCTCGCAGAAAAGGACTGCCCTGCTTAGCTAATAAATACTGCGTTCCTCGCTTCAGTCTCTTTAGCCCAACCGCTCGATGGACGGTGAACGGAGAAATGTACGCTAAACGGACGTTCAACCAGGTAATCCATCCGCTTATCGCTTATCTCCCCGCTGGTGATGGGGGGGGGTAAGTGTATTATATGTGGAGGGGGTTTATTCACAGAGAATCCTGATACCAGAAACCACGCTCCTTCCTATCTCGAGGAAAGCGGGCACAATGCACGAGCTTTTATCTCAGGAGAAGGTGGTCCACATTTCCCACATGCACTTTGCCGGTGATAAGTAAGCGCAGTAACAAGGCTTCGCCTCACCCAGACCAAGCTTCCAAAGCCACGGAAGCTACAAATACGGTGTAGTGCAGCAAAAAACTGTCAAAACTCCCCCGCTAATTGGTTGCCAGGGCTATGAGGGTAACGCGAAACGCGCAATCCACGCAGATCGATCTTCGGAAATTAAAAAAATGTTTCTATTTCAATCCGGGGTGTGGGTGAGAGAGTACCGTACTCGAGTACGGTACGAACATCCATAGCAACCGACCAACCATATCAGACTCGTCCCTGATTCCACCCGAGCCGCAGCACCCTCCAAGCCAAATCAACCTCGTCGTTCCTACTAAATGGCTCCACCGCGAATTCTAGGCGAGACTGCCGTCATCGGTATCTGTATGCCAGTTACTATTCCTAGAGAAGCCCATTTGTCATAGGATTAAGCCTTAGGAGAAATGGTAGCTGCCCTAAAGGGTATAGCGGCAGGTCGAGTTTTCACACAGAATCTACGGTATGATGCCATGGCGTCGTATGCTATGATAGCAGAACAAATCCTCAAGACACCACACGACGCCGTGCCGTACTACGGTATTCTGGTGGGCAACAACCCGAGGTGGACTTTTCCACCATCTGAGGCCCCCTCTTTCGCGGCCACATAACCTGACATAAAACCAGTGGCTGGGCTTTTTGTCGCGACCTGAGTCTGGAAGAGTAGGAGCTCCCCCTACGGCACAACATTTCTCTTTCCCTCCTCCCGAACCCCATCATGTCCCACAAACATCTCCCTATTTTATGCGCTCACCACCTATTTACCATATGTAGTAGGTCTCCAGCAGATACAGCACTGCACAATACAACCTTCACAAGCGCAATCATGCAACTTCTACCCAATATGGATTCAAACATTATTATCTATCCCTTACTATACATATTATTGTAGCGAGATCATGATTAAACCCCTCACTCAAATCCACCCCCTCGCCAACATCCTCAGGATAGTTGGGGGGGGGGCGTGTGTTCCTCCTGTATTGGCAAACAAAAACAAACTTCACCCATTCCTTCTCCTCCGTACCCGTGCCGAATTGCGGATAAATACAGCACTCAACACGCATGAGCAGTAAATGACAGCCAGGAGCCCCGACGCACTCCATGGAGTAATTCCACCCACTCGCCGACTAAACAAACAAGGCTTCCTCCATAGGCATCATATGTAGAACTGCTACGGCCCAGCCCAAAATTCTCTAACCGCAGTATCATACCATAGCCAAAATACGACACCGGCACTCGGAATATAGTACCACGGATAGATATTTCCCTCGAAGGAGGAGCAATCACCCCCCGAGTTTGCGAAAGTCTCGCGAACCAAGCTACCTTACGCGTCCGCAACACAATACCACGTTCGTCCAACTTGGGTTCCTTTCCTCCTGGCCGCCTAGCATAAAATAATAGCAAACTCCATTGCGCCGATACGATACTGCCCCGCCTACTAGAGCACCATGCGGGAGAAGCCGCGTGGCACCTCGACCATTTCCAGTTCCAAGCCCACCGACGCTTTGTCATCACTTCGACACATGCTCAGTACTCGTGCAACCTTGTCGGTCATGTTGGTATAAGGTTTCTTTCTCCTCTCAAATGCTTCTTCTAAGCTTCTATATTATTCTCAAGCCGAGTACAACCTTTTGTTTTCTTTACACTTTCTTTATTATTCCTTTTGTTCCTATATACTTTC
>Ga0307509_10005298_pt1 | contig 18038 bp, 25 predicted proteins | sample 10_EM_MG_FD_202245 | JGI IMG/M metagenome (GOLD analysis project Ga0307509, IMG submission 202245) | Populus trichocarpa ectomycorrhiza microbial communities from riparian zone in the Pacific Northwest, United States - 10_EM | ecosystem: Host-associated > Plants > Roots > Unclassified | place...
GGCGGACTTCACACTTCGTCTGGGTGGCGGCATAGTATCAGCGGTGACCGGAACTTGAACGCCACTCCCGCCTCTGTCTGACTTAACAGCTCGGCTAAGCAAAATGCCTCAAATTGTAAAATAATAACTCCATCCCACAACTTCGACGGGTGGCCTGTTTGAGACCGAGGGTTCATGAAGACGATACATTTGGGTAAATGTACGGTCCAATTGCCCAGATGACAGGCGATTACGAGGAGGAGTTATTATTTTCATATTTTTTGTCACGCTTTCCGGCTGATTTGGCTGGGAGATGGGAGAAAAGACCTTGACGTCATCGGTCGAAAATGAACGACCTCAACCTTACAAATGTATATGATTTGTGAGTCAACCGATGTCGCCACGCCGGGGGAAATCGAATTAGGGGATTGGTAAGTAAGGTCCAATTTTACCGACATGTGAGCTACTTCTCGCGACGAGCAACAGGGATCACGAGCAAGGTTAGATAAGAAAGAAAAAATGATAGATTGTCACAAGAAGGATCGAAGGAAGAGGTAAAGTCCGGCTCAAACCCGTAAGAAAACGGAGCCGAATGGGGGGAAGAGGATACAAAAGTAATAAGGTAAGGATATCACGAGGGAGAGATGCGACGAAATGGGGAATGGGTAAGAGGTGAGTAAAACAAGAGACCACATGTACACCGAGTCCGAATTAACTACATCCTGATAAATCACAGCGGAGAGAATCGTTCTTTAAGGAACAGAGACAGACACACGAAGGGGGGAGGGGGACAGAGGGATGGAGACACTCGCGATCTGGTCCCTTGGATGACCCATCCCCTTCCTCCAAGTGTTTGACGAACGACAACGGTAAGACATCAACCACGGCCAAAGTTCAAGCTTCCGAACCTGTTCGATAACCTCGCCTTGATGGAGCCCGAGCCGGTAGCGGACGCGGTAGACGCAGAACCAAGAGGCTCCCCGGGCAAGTTCGCGGTCGAGCTTGGTGGCGATTGCGACAAGTGCGAATCGTCATCCGGTCGTGAAGCGACCCCATTGAACCCATGCCTCACCAAATGTGCGAGGTGCCTCTGAAGTGGGGTCAACTGCGCGGGAGAGGGCTGCGCGTCGTACTGGGTTTCCACTGTATTAAGCCCGGCACCAAGGAGACCAGGAGGTTGTGGAAGCGGGGGAGGTGTCGGTCCGGAGAATCCGTTCTGGGTCGGACGGCTCGTCAAAACGCTCGTGAGCGACTGGTTCATCGACCGCTCATACAGAGAGGGCTTGAGACCCCCAGGAGATTTCACCGACGGGGAGAGTGGGGCGCTGTCCATTCTTCCATCCCCAACAGCCAGACGACGGATCTCCTCAGAAAAGTTCTTTCGGAAGAACTTCTCGAGAGTGCCTTCGTGGATCGCAAGCATTTCTGGGGGACATATCTGACCGTGGAGGCGGAGACAAGTGTCGGTTATCCGGACCTGGGGGCATGAATGTCAGCACGATCCAAAGTTAACAGACGAAGCCCACGATACGTACATGGTCATCAATCGCAATACGCAACCGTTCGACGATCTGGAGCTTGTCTGGGTTCCTCATAATGTACTCGTTACTCAAGAAATGTCGGAAGGATGGCACCCCATTCTCCTGCGGCGCGTCGACAGCAGTATTCAACGCCATCGTCAACGGGTTTGTCGACACCGGTTGCCCAGTCTTGACGGCAGTCGAGTACTTCGTGCACAAGCCCTCCAGCTCCTTCGTGCGATCCTCAACGTCGTTGAGTACCCGCTCGATAGGTGAGATTTCCACTACCTCGACCGCGATGATCTCCGACCTGCGCAGGACGGTAGGGAACGCTTCTTCAGTTGTGAAGTAGGTCTTTTCGATCCAGGATTCCTCCGAACCCTCCCGCCCCTTAGTGATAGGTCTTGAGCTGCTGAACAGGTTGATAGCACTGTTGGTCAAAACGACGCGTGAATATACGTCGCAGGCCCATCAAGGAACGATAGGACAGACCTGTGTTCGTAATAGGATCGTACAGTAAGCGGCACGTCCAGGTTAGAGAATATCGGCAATGTGCGGTCCGGTTCAGGAGCCACGGAAGTACATTGGATGTATTGATCCGTTCCAAAACGGATATCGACAGGAGGGTCACCTGCAGTTCTGAGCAACTGTGCTCCGGGGTGTTTGTTCAGCATCCGTTCACAGAATGCGCCGAGTTTCTCCCACTCAAAGCCACGGTACTAATGGGTGAGTCAGACATCACAGCGAATCTCGGCCTCAGAGAGATCTCAATACATACAACGAACTGTTTGTTCCGCAAGGCCACAGGGAAGCTTCCGTAGAAGGCGACCCTGAAGTATTCGGCATAGAAACGCTCGTCCATTACGATGTGTTCCAGAAGTGTAGCTTGATGACGGAGGATTTCCGCCAGCCGAGCACTTCGGACAAATCAGCACACCGGCAGAAATCAAACGGGGAAAGTGCAGATCTTACTAGTTGAACGTGATCTCCGCATGTTGGTATGCGAGTTCCTTGCAGATCTCGATGGCGCTTTCCCAGGCCTTGCCCTTGCCCAAGTAATCAAGGATGAGAAGGTATAAGGTCTCCTTTCGATGGAACTGTGACTGCTGGGGTAATCCAAGATCTTCCATCGGCTCGACGAATGAAGTGAGATCCCACTCATGCATCTCAGCGTGGAGTTTGAGCGTGAGTGCCGCTTCGACGTAGTTCTGGGATTGAAGATGCATCTGAGGGGTCGCTTTAGACACCGTTATCAAAGATGAAGCAAAGTTCTTACGTTGACCAGCTGGTGAACGTATTTGATGTACATCCCATCCCGACCAATTCTCCGGATGAAGTTCATGAGGCGGAGCTACAGGTAAAGGGTTAACAAAGGGGTGTTTAAAAAGCAGGAAGGCCGTACCGTAGCGATAACACGGTCGTCAGAGAACTCTTCGCCTTCAGGGAGGGCCTTGACGCTTAGTAATAACTCCAAGAAGAGGTCGACGGAATCCAAGAAGTTCGCAACGTTCTCGCGCAACTGCTCATTAACCGAAGACGTTTCGAACAGGTGTCGGAGGTGTCCGATAAAGAAAGCGCGAGAGATGTCGTCCCCTTTACTATCGGACATGAACAGTTGATCAAGTTTGCTGACGAGCTCGTTCTCGATGTGGTCGAAATGTTGTGAAACGTGGTGCTCGGAAACAATCATGCTGTAGAGGATCTGAACAGCGTTGTTCCGGAGTAGGTCATGGTGGCTGAGACACAGATTGACAACCTGTCCCACGAGGGAGCTGAGTGCTACCTGGTATCCCTAAGAGCGGGGTCAGGACAAGTATCAAGGGGAGGTATGAGGCGACATACTCCGTAGCGAGATACAGCCCCATTGCTGAGCGACATGTCCTCCGGCCACCCCAAGGCATCCCACAGTCGGAGCAGTATCGCAGCACCTTCACCTCGAATATCACCAGCCAAACGCCAGACTGCACGACGTTTCTAGAGGACGCGTTCAGAAAAGCGAACACACAACACGAAATATAACTACCTGCGGGCTAAAGTCCTCAATCACGAGCTGTTCAGATGATAGTAGCTTCAGCAACATATGGAACCCTTCCGTCCACAGAGCCTTGTCGAACTCGAAACCGCCGTCAGGTCTGGGAATAAACTCCCGCTCCAGGATCGTTGTGACGGGATCCCAGAATCTGATCAGGACCTTGTGGGCAAGGATATTCACATTGAGCCAACTCCCAGGGAATGCCTCGTTGTCCAATATCGACGAAGCGACTTTGAATATTGAGATGAGCATCTTGGAGAAATTATCCCGCCCTTCAATCTCGAAGCTCGACTCAAGGAAGTCCAACAGTTGCTTCTTCGACGTCACGGATAACAGGACCAGGAAAATCATGGCGGTTTCGCCGAGGCCGGGGTAGAACATAGATGATATATCGCTGGTCGAGGACCCATTCGATGGCCATTTGGGGAGGTGCGAGAGGAGGGAGAAAGGGTAAGATTCTGGGAATGTGACCGGAATGTTCGAGGGCAGTGTACTCGTTGATCGCACTTGTTCCATCGCACGGCGCGAAGCGGGACTCTGGTACTCGTGGTAGGATTCAACCAGCCTAAATATTGCTATAAGCAACTGCTCGGCAAGGGAGAATGTGTAAAACGAACCTAGGGAGCAGCGAGAGCAAATAATCCACGTTATCCTGTTCCTTCCTTAGAAGACCCTTATCTGCCAGGATACCGGGCTGGACGAGGGACGTGCAGAGCTTGTCCAACATCACAGCGATGATAGTCACGCATAGCCTGATGTTCTCTAGCCAGTTGATCCGCGCGGCGTCCTTCGTTGCCTCCGAGTCGCCCGGGTTTGTCTGGACATACTCGTCGAAACGACCAAAGTGAGGCTTGATCCAGATCACGACTGCCTCTAGCAGAAGTGAACGTGAGCTTGGAGTGTCGAATAAGAATCCTCTGACAACCTGGAGGAACATGATCAGCTTCCATACAACGATCTTCCCCTTGCCTATCACGATTGCGTTGGCGAAAGTGCGGACGTGGGAGACCAGTTCCGTAACGGGGAAAATCTTGGCTAGTTCTGGGAGGATTGAGGTGAAGTTCTGCAGGGCCATCGTCTGGGTTCCGATGATCGAAGGGGGTGTCGTGGTGGACAACATCTTGTTGAACTCTCCGAGGTGAGCGCGTAGATCCCGCCTAAATGTGGACTCCAAGTGCTCGGCGGTAGCTCCTCCAGCGATCCCGAGTTCCTTGACCTTCTGCAACTCGCGTGACCGAGTAATGAACTTGAACACATAATCCCACACTGTAAGGGAAGCTCGAAGGGAGGAAGCTGTATCCGGGGAAGTGGGATTGGCCAACAGGAGGTTCATCGAGCGCATCATGTGGCTGGATGCAGGAGGGCAGTTGAAATGGCTCTCGATGTAGACGTCCAGCACCGGTTGGAAGTTGTTGAACCTTCGGTCCTGCACGATCCGCAGTACCGTTACGAGTGCGTTGAAAATGAGAAGGTCGATCTCCCCTGATTGGTTGTGCGTGGAGACCATGATGCCGAACAACGAGTTGAAGATATCCCCAAGGAACTTGACGATCTCCACTTCGCCCACGAACGTGAACTTGCCGAGAACGGTCTTTAACTCCTCTTCGTCGGTTATTTGCTCCCAGTAAAGCAGGCTCAATAACACGGGGTTCTGGGTGTACTTTGTCGAGCAAAGGGAGTTCCGTATCGTCAGGGTGTCCTTCATCACGGGAGCGATCTTCTGTAGGTCCGGAGGGATGAAGACCTGGTCGGGTTTTTGGCCGGGGGAGACCCACGATGGCCCGGCCAGATACATATCTGGTGTGATCTGACCGAGTCTATCGGCGCGGTAGAGCAGGAGGGTATGTGGCCCATCTTCGAGAGCCGCGCGTCCATCGGGGAAGAGGGGTACGAACGCAAACGCGAATGGTCGGTCAGACGTTTCGGTACTTCCTCGGGCTGCCTTGTCTCGTCCACGGTTGCGGAAGGTGAAAAATACGTGCCATCTTGTGATGCCGCCCAGCGGGAGGGAGAGTTTAACAAGCTCGCCGAAGGTTGGTTGGTTGTTCCGTTGGAAGACCATGGAGTGGAAGTAGGCGGTAAGGGGCTCTCCACTTCCGGCAGAGAGGGTGGGAGGGACCGGTCTACCGTCCTGGTCGCGAACTTCTATCGTGACTTGAACATTGTTATGTATACTGTTGACGGCGCCACGAGCAAAATTTGCTACACTCCTGCGCGCTTGGGCGTTTCCGGAAGGTGAAAAATCCGCACTCCATAGCTTGATGTACATCTCATTCCTCAAGTCTCCTGGGAAGACCACATCGGGGAAGTTGAGACCCAAGGTGATGGATGCATCCTGTAGCAGGGAAGAGTTCTCTCGGATGATTGTTTCAGCCTGGCCACGGAAAACTTTGATCGACACGGCTATCATCTCCGCCCTAATTGCAAAGTGTCAGTTAGGGCAGGGTTCGGGCGGAATGGCGACTGTACCTCTGCGACTTCTCGTATTCTTTACTGTTACCCATGATAATATCCTGGTGAAGTACAGAGAAAATGGTCTCGTTCGTAGGGGTGTAAATCGGCATGCTATGCTCCCGAGTGGCCGAGATATCCAGATTTTCTTGAGCCATGTGGGCAAGTTGAGAGAGTTCCAGAACGGCGCAGCCAAACGGTCTTCGGTAAGAGGTGGTTTCGGCAATTGGGGGTCGCCCTCCATTTGTCGTCAGCGCCAGGGAACTCATTGAAGGATCCCAGGAGGCTGAGTTGCGGTCGGTTCCACCACGGAACGAAGCGTCTGAACCACGTCGTCCACTCCCGAGCTCTGAGCCTGGACCCGCACCCATTTTCATGGCGCCATTCCGGACGATCCGACAAACGAGGTAAATCGGGTCCTGGGCATCCGACTGAACCAGATCCGTGAATAGGGTCTTGATGCGAGCCGTGGGATCTCGCGCCAACACGCCGTTATGGTTTAGATGCACACAAAACTCCTCAGTAAGGAATTTGCCTTCAGCTTTGTTGTACAGGGAGAAATAGAGTTCTGCAAGTTCCCCAGGCGAACAAGGAGACGCGACAAACGCGCGGACGTCGAGATAGACATGATAGAACCGAGCCTTTCCTGAGGGAGTCGGAGTGGGTGTACTGAATGAGCCGTGACCACGGGGGGTGCCCCTTAATCGGGTTGAGTCGGAGGGATTTGGGGTGAGGGGCGAGGGAAGGGAGCCGAATGGGGTGGAGAGGTCGAACGCGGTGGTTAGGGAGGCTTTTGAGAGACTCGGAGATGAGAGCGGGTTCATATACGCCAAAGCGGCCTGCATTGCATACATGCGTACAGGACTGACCCAGCTCCTGGGATCTACCTCGCCTTCGACATCCACCGTAACCAGAGCTCCCCAGGTTGGGTGCCGCACAATGACGTCCAAACCTTGCACAATATTCCCACCAACCAATCGCACAACACATTCTCTTCGGAGGCTAGTCGTTTCCTCCGAGCTGAGCGTTTGTACTAGTAATTGGCGCCTCCCGAAATGAAGCGCTTCGATGTGTTCGCGTACGCGATGAAAGATTTTGTAATCACGGCAAGCGAGATAGTGGAACATGAGGGCGTGCCATTCCCGCAACGCAGAGGCGATCTCATCAATGATCGGTTGAGCGGCGCCAGACGCGGTGTCGTCTCCAGATTTGAGAGAGAACCTCGGCGGGAGGGGTTTCATCGTTTGGGATTCGGTGGGAGAGATAGACCTGAGACTTGCAGGGTATACTGGAAGGGCACTCCGGGAAGTGGTCGCTTGGTCTGGGCGAGGGCCAACCTTGAAGGATTTACGGGCCATAGACCATTGTTCTGGGTCCTCCTCCTTAGCGTGTGGTTCTGGTGGAGGTGATTGCGCGGTGGGAGTAGATGGAGCACCGTTGAGACGCGTTGCGACTTCAGCGAGTCGCCCTTGTGGGTCGGCCAGCTCGTCTCGGACATAGATGTGGGAGGCCGGGAAGATTCCGATGAAAACCTGCTGTAACTCTTCGGTTTTTGTGGCTGCTTTTGACGTCGACGGGTCGGCTGACCAGTTTATTGGCGGCCTCCGGGACGTGCAGACAACGTAACTATGAAATGTGAGCACAGGGTTTTAGTTCATAAAACGGGTTCGCGTACCCTCGATACCACACCCCCTCCACCTCTTTGCCCCTTGGTGTGTACTTCTCAAAGGCATAGATCTCGTCGCCGACCTCCAAGGAGACGATATCCCGATAGATTAGAGGGTCATCCGTCGTTCCAGAAACATCGGTGAAGGCGGATATTCGTGTCCGATTCGAGTAATGTGTGTCGCGGCGGGATTGAGAAAGCGGATGAACTGCATAGCCGTAGACGATGAGTGGAAGGGGTTCCCATACACCTTTCTTGCCGCTGGCGGTGTTATTCGTCATGGCTTTTCAGGTTTGAGGGACCGCAGGGCCGTGAGGCTGGGTCGGAGTGACAGAAGAGGAGGAACAATAGATCAGAGGCCGAAGTGAGACGGAAGAAATTGACTTTGCGGTTCGAGGGGGAGCTCCGGCGAATTCAAGGTGAGCACATCGTCGGGGAAAGCGGAATTGGGGATGAAGCTTGAAGAGTAACTACCGCATACACTACCCGTGTCGGTTCTCCCGGTCCCTGATCAGCAGCATCGGTAACGGAATAGACTCCGGTGGATCACTTTTACGCTTTCTAAGTACACCAAGAGATACATACGTGGGGGGAAAATACGCAAACCACTCTCGCCCATCCACGACGAAATATCCGAAAGTCCATGCTCGCGTATCCCCACACCCCCACCCCAACCGCACTGAGTTGCCAACGCAGACCGGAACCCGTCTCCGCATCATCAGCCGAGAAGCGAAAGGATTATGGCATCGCCTATCCTGGCCATCTTCCCTTGTACAAGGAACACTGACCCCGCGTTCGCGTCATCCTATGAAACTGGCCTACGTTATGGTAGGTGCCCCACAACAGATGGAACGATTTGGGATGGGAAATCTGAAGGTCTGGCGGGTTGCCGGTCGCATACCCATCAAGCCTCCGAACGCCGAGCTTGAGGACAGATCTTGATTAGGTTCCACTGAGCGCGGAAGAGTGGGAAGTATCATGGCAACCAACCAAACACAAGGGTAAGTATCCCTAGCACCAGATGACAAGAAGAAGCGGAGTTCACAACCCAGCAGGCCGATGCCGATTCTGCAGGAACGCCGAGGGAACGGCCGACCTCAGTTAGGGGACAAGGTGTCTGGTGGCAGACGATCATGATCTACGCATTTCTTTTGTCGTGTGCCCCGCGATTAGCTATACAGCACCTTTGAAGTAAGGAGACTTAGCCTGATGGCACGGTTGATGTCCGGGTTCGTGCGATATACAGTGTAAAGTCGCAGGTTGTCCGTGTCTTCGAATTCGACACCCGGGAGATCGGACTCCGGGAGGCTGCAAGCGTGGGAAAAGTCGCCGAGCCGAAGGTCATCGTCAGCGTGCAGAACGTTCACAACGTTCACCGGAGCTGTCCCCCTTCCCAAAACCACCTCCCCCTCCCAACATTGCCCATCCTTCGCGGATGATTCGCTCCTTGAACACCCATGGAATTGCGCAAAGGTTTGCGCGGTGTTTTGTCCCCAGTCGCGGAGGTTAACCCGTCCCGGCTGTCAGATCCGTAGCTCGACGATACTTGCTGGTGGCCCCTCGAAACTTCTCAAGATTGCGCTATGAGCCGACATTAGTCTATTCGTATCGACTCTTGACAACTCCTACAACCAATCCTACGCCAAAAGCCACCCGTCCAGACCTACCCCAGTTACAGTCTGCCCCATCGCGGAAACAGAAGATTGAGCTTCGTCCGAGACCCATAAAGACTCCACCTACAAACCAGCTTAATCCTTCCACCGTAACAACTCCTGGTCCTGTGGAGGTTGAGAAGGATGTGAAGAAGGCTAGTGACCCCGTTCCCCAACCCGGTATCGTCGAATCAGCGAAGATAGACTACGGTGAAGCCGCAAGACACGGTATCCTTGCCCCACCTCCTGCAGGCGCTTCGAAGATTGGGAAATTGTGGCACCAGGCGAAGGAATACTTTGTACGTCCCAGCGAACCGATCGCCTAACACCAGCACTCAACAAACACCATTTCTAGAAATTCTATCTCAGGGGCTTGAAACTCGTTAACGCCCACAGAAAACAAGTCAGCCAGATACTCGCCAGGGTCAAGGCGGGCGGGGAGCCCCTTTCTCGATGGGAAACACGGTTCATCGAGACCTACCGTGCCGATGTCCGCAAGTGCGTTAGATCCCTTTATTAGACTCAGACCTTGACTTACCCCACTGAAAAGATTGGTTCCGTTCGTCTTGGTATTGGTCACGCTTGAAGAACTCATACCCCTGATGGTACTCTACGCTCCCTTCATGCTACCTTCGACGTGTGTTCTCCCATCACAACGCGAACGGATCTTATCCAAGCAAAGGCAGAATATTGCCGTTTATGCCGCTTCCATGAAGGAGGACTTTCAGAAGATCGCCGAACGAGCATCCCTGCAAGTTCCCTTATCACTGAGATCTTTGTCTCGGACGGAGCTATTGGCCGTGAGCGGGTAAGTTTCATTAACGGTAACTCCTTTCTTTTTGGCTCAATTCTCAATTCCGTACAGCGTTCTCGATCTATCGACCTTTGGCCCCCCTCCTGTTCGCCGATTCAGATTGACACGCTACCTACGGCGGATCAGTCAAGATGATACTCTTCTTGAACAAGAAGGTCTGGGCAAACGGCTCACCCTTCCGGAACTCCAAGAGGCTCTTGACGAGAGAGGATTGTACGTCGCGATCATCGTCCGTTCCGTGACCTGTGCTGAATACCTTTACCAGCGTGACATCAGAACTATCTCGAGAGGACATGGTTAGTAACCTCAAGGGGTGGCTCTCCCGTGTGAAGGGGGAAGGGGCGGACCCGGTCCTGAAACGTGTACAAACCATTGCAGAACTCCACGCCGGGCAACCAGAGGCCAAGGCGTAATGCAAGCGCATCTGTAGATCCCCTACCATTCTCATCTTAGAGGTCAGTAAACACGCGTCCACGTAGCTACTGTATTACTCCTATAATCACTACTTCTGTTCACTCCTGGGACGGTGACCTTATCGACATATGCGCAAAGGATCTTCCATTCTCTCCATTCTTCAAGCTTTTGGTCATCGTTTGTCATGGGGTTTTGAATTCCCGTCAGGAACGGAGAACAATGGGGACTTCGCAACGACGAAAGACGTAATGCTAAAGTATCCGACAAGCTTCACCAGATAACAGATAATTGATAACATTACAGGGGGCAAGTTAGGCATAAAGTTATTTACAAGGGGGATCTGGCGGGGCTGCGGCAGTCTATGTGCGAAAGGGAAGGTCCGAGGATCCGACATAATATGGTGCACGCACGGTGACCAACGAAAACGGACGGCAGGACTATAAAAGGCAAATCGGAATAGAACACGGTGCACGGTCAAGCTGGGAGCGGCGAGCAGGTGGCTAAGCAAGATTTCACTACGCGAGAGAGCATTGACAAATCGAGTGGAGGAGATACCCTGTGTAAGGGCGGAGCGATCGAACGAAAACAGTATCCAAGAGCGTGGGCGACCGGGCGGGGTCGAACGAAAGCGATAGGGTCAGAAGGGCGTTGTGTATGGATGGTATCCATAATTGAGCGGCGGATAGATAGCATCTACGGGGGAGGGGGGATAGGAGGCGGCCTCGAGAGCGTGTCCGTAGGAGTCGAAAAACGTGTACCTCGGCGCATCGTACGGGGGCGAGTATGAGGTCGGGGGAGGGGACGCGGAGTAAGCCGTTAGGATGGGGGCAACCGCATGGGTCTGTGGCAAGTAGTCCGCAAAGGGTGGGGCGGATTTGGAAACGGGGATGTCGAAGGAGGCGCCTTCCTGTGGGTCAAAATCGGAGGACAGACTTCCCGACCTAGTGATAGTCTCCGGAGGTGAGGGCGAACGGTATAGCGTCGGCGACTGCGGTTGGCTAGTCAACCCTGAAGACAGGACGTGCTAGAAGTATTAATCATCAGTGTTGGGCGCCGCGGGGACTCAGATAGTAAGCGTTAGGACGCACATATTTCGAAGCGATCTTGCTCAAAATGTCCTCGAGCAGTACCCACCGAAACACCTTGATCTTCTTCTCAATCGTCCTCGGTTTTGGTGGGGGGAACTTCATTATCTGGGTATAAAGTTCCCCATATGCCCGGTCGGCCTTCTCAACCCGGGTTGGGAGGAACGACTGAATATTCCTCCGTAGTCTCGTCTTCTCCGAGGTACCAAGGGCCTCGTCCGCCACATTCTCGAACAAGTAGAGAATATCGACGGAGGTCACGTAGTATTCACCGGTGCCCCGATAATAAATGCAGGAAATAACGACGTCTTCCGGGTCGTATGCTTCTTGGCGGATAATTTCGCAAGAGAGAATAAAGTGGTTCCCCTCTCGGACCGTTGTGAATTTTGCGAGTCGCCGTCCAATCCCGAGCTCCTCGTCGGTCCAGTCCTCACGCAAGGCGTGCAGGGCGCTGGTGAACTCCAGCTTCAAGGGGGACCCCTCCGGTTCGGAGTGGCTGGGGGATCTAGGGACCCGAAGTAGGATGTAGGAATTACGCTGTGTCGTCACTTGAGGGCGAGTTTTCCTCCCACGACGGCGGCTGTGAACGGTTCGATTGACACGAGGGGCCCCCGGTTTGGCATCCGTATCAGAAGGGGAGAAATGCTGTTCAATGTGTTCTGCTTCCGACTGGGAACCGGACAGATCTACCAGGCTCTAGCGTCAGAATCAACTACGCTGAAAGTAAGCGCTGGACTCTTGCCTTCACGGGTATAATGAAAAACTCCACAGTACAGAGTGTCGAGGAACTCGTCGCGGAAGTGAACTTGGACCGTAACCGGAACGGCAAACTCGTTCTCCGGTAGGCCTAACTTCTCAATCGGCGGCATGGTAGTCTGCAGTTCCCACTCGTTTGACGTTTGAGAAAGGCGCTTGACTGTTGTGGGAAGCGGCACCCTCCCCGCGATGAAACCGATGCACACTCGCCCGATAACATTAAAATGCAAAGTGGCGACGGTGGTAATCGCGGTCCCAGGGCCACCACGGATTAGAATAGGTCCCCTAGCGTGGAATTGCCCGCGTTGCGAGTTCAGACGGGATTTGTGCATCGATGTACACGGTGAAGCAGGAATGGACTAGAAAAGCAGAGGGGTGCGCGAGGCGAGCGCAGAGAAAATGGTTGTCCAGGATCTGTGCGTGCCGCCAGTTACGCCTGGCGTTCAGCGACTGCAGGGGGGAAGAATAGAGGAGTCGTCGAGGGATCACAACCGAAACAGGAGACCTTTAAACCAGCACAAAAATCGTGATTATATTGTCCTGGATAAGGTTCATGGGAGGGGGCGGTGGGGTATGACAATAAAAGCAAATGTCGAATATTTACAAATTTGTGGGGGGCTTCCAGTGTGTGAAGTTGACGTATGGCTGGCACTCGGGAGGCGCGGGTAACAAAACGGTGACAATCGGACCAAAGTGGGGGGTCCGTGGGATGGGTACCTGGATAATCGAGAGTCGAACATCAGACAGAGAGATCCGGCACCGATCCCTCCATCTGATGTTGAGGACAAGGGGGAGTGCATGATTGGGCGACCGTGGTGGGGACTCGAGGGTTGAGGCCACCTCCGTGTTGGTTCCGAGCAAACACGTCGGTATTCCAAGTTTAGGCTCGCTCCTGTCTTCCCAAACAGCCGTAGATGCTATCGATGCATCGGCGAAACCGAGATGGGGCCGGAAGCGAACGGTGGAACGGTAATTTCCCTGATAACCTCGTGGTGGTTAATCCCGAATTACGCGCGTATTGTTTTGACCGAACAAAGTCTAAATCGATATCAGACAAAGCTGCCCGAGCATACGTTGACAAGAGAGATACTCGGCCAAAATATTATATCTTTGGGAGGTCCGGCCCACATTTGGGGTCCTCCGCCGCAGTGACGACGGGCAGCGTGACCACCCACACACTAGGCTACGAAAAGCGATCAACAACTGCTTCCGCTGTTCTCGTGCACAACGATTTCCATCACTCATGACGTCCGACACGGCCAGCTGCTATTTTCTGTTTCGCTGTGTGAATTTCCCTCGCGCCGGCAAGTTACAGACTTCCATACCAGGTTAAGTTGCCAAATCACCGACACCGGTCATGTTGAAGGAGGATAACGCGGCGATACGGTCATCTAAACAAGACCCGATGCAAGGGATCCGGATGAGAGAACAATACCCATTACCGAACCTTCCCGCATCTGAGCAAGATCTCCCTCCCTGTGGTGATCCACTGTGGGGCCCTTGGTTACCTTTGCGCCAGGCGGGAGTGCTGGTCAAGGACCGGAAGCGGGGGCGGCACAGCGAGCATACCGACCGCGACCATCACTTGGTTGTCAGGCCCAACGCGTTCCCTTTCCCCAGTGCGGCCATGATCGCCTTGAGTTCTTGCTTGTCTTCGTGTGTCAACGCGAACCTGCTAATCACCACCTCTGCCCGTTTTATCCATCGGCCCACCGTGGCGTAGCCGAAGGGAATGTTCCGTTCGATGCACCATTCAAAGTACCTCCTCATGTCCCTGACCAGAAGCACGAATTCTCGGTGTGTCTCCGGTTCGCCGAATGAGGTGATTCCCCAGCGCGCTAAGATCCTTATCAATGTTGTCGAGATCCCGAGGAAGATTGGCCCTCTATTATATGATCCGCGAGCAGCAGTTATCATCTCCAGTAAGGCTATCATGAAACACATTGTTAGAATTGACAGGAGGCGAACAAAAGGCTGATTCAACGCCACCTTCTTGCAAACGTGTCGGCGGTATCCTGTATGAAAGGTACGTGAGAACGTCGAGCGCCTTGTGTTGGACCTGAGAACACAGTGGATTGGCCGACAGATCCTGCTCAAGCAGGTGGAGAAGGCAACTAATCGTTCTCTTCGGTAGATCATCGTCCACGGGAAAGGAATCTTGGAATTCGGGAAGGACGTTTATCGTGGCGAGAATCTCCAAAAACTTGGACAGAACTGGGGTGGTATGTATTAACTCCGACCCAATCGACCACTGCCAGAGAAGACTGTCCATCAGAATGCGCCGCAACCTCTCCCCTCGGGGCTTATCGATCTTCAGCCGAAATACGACCAGTGGATGGTCAGCCGATATGTTTGAATGTGGGGTATAATGTAGGACAGTATCCTTGAGGGCCTCGACCGATATGCCCGCGCGGTAGGCCATGATCCGGTGGACAAACTGCAGGGCCGGGTCGGAGAACCCAGTCCGCAAATCCGCCAGGCAGAGGCCGAGTGAGTTGAGGACCTCCGTATCCCAGACTACCTTGTCGATCCACAGTAATGCATCCATGGTACGTTTCGTGAGGGAGGACCGTCTCAGCGGGCGAATGTCGCGGTCCTGCCAACTCCTGAACCTCGTGCCGGCCTCTCCGGAGATGAACTTGGTTACCCACGACGTGGTGCGGAAGAAAACCCATGATTGGGGGGATCTGTACGGACATAAGGATTGTTGGAACGCCGGGAGCACAGTGGTAGCGGTGTAGAATACGAATACGATGGCGATGACCGCGGTCAACAGACCTGCCACTATGTTGTGGAGCGTCCACAGGAGGTAGAGCAGGCCGACCAAAAAGAGGGCCAACGAGAGCTGGAGTAGGAGGGGAAGGAGGGAGATGATCTCGACCACGCCCCAGTCCTTCAGCGCCTGGTAGTGAAGCTGTCTGAGGGAGAGAGCGTCGATTGGGGTGGTGGAGACTGGGCGCATATATTCACGTAACCATTGTTTGACGAGGATGCCTATGAATGCGGATGATAATGCGGCCACGAGGCTGAAGAACCAGAGGGAGTTGATTATTATGGCCGATACAGGTGCAGAAAACTGTTCAACCCCGGTTGCCAGGGAAAGAGGTTCCTCGAGTCTCCTGGCGGGTGTATAGCCGTTCAACTTCGTGGAAATTTCTGTCAGCAACTTGACGGTTGCGTCCTCTGGGCTTTCTGAAAGCCATTGGTAGGATTCGGTAATGAAGGCGGTGACGATCGCGGAGAACAAACCGGCCTGTTGACCCGTCAAATTCACGTCAGGAACGTAAGCATCAGTGGCACATACGAATACCAAGAGGGTATCTATTTCCTCCGCCCAGCTCCTCACGGCATTCTCATCGTGTTTTTGAACGGTTTTTGCGCACATAGACCAACTGTCGGGAGGGGAGGGTTTTTCATTGATGTTGGTCTGCGGGACGGTGTGAGAACACGCGACAGGGGGGGCTTGGGTGGGGCTTACCTTGATCCACTCTGTCGTAGACTGGCGGCTAGTTGTACGACCCCGTTCCTGTAGGTCCGTTTAGGATCGCGCGTACCACTCTACAGTGAATTCAAGTCACCCAGTACTCGCCACCGCTCGCTGAGGATTCCATCGGCTCAATGCCATCCATCGTCTTGATCTGTGAAACTGTGAGCCCAGCGATTGACAACGACCACGCAGGAGCAGAGCAGGGCGGACGACGAACCGTTCTCGCTGTCGTGCACGGCTATGGCCAAAAACGCCTCCGTAAGAGATTGCCGTTGAGGGAATGGGCGCGCAAACCGTTTCTAGCTAAATTCGTTCACGCAGCTCGGCACGGCCGCGCCCAAGACAGATCCGGATCGATCGGTATGGGATGGTCCCAAACGTCGGATGGGCCGGACTCTATAGGCAGGAACCCAATCATCCCCGTCAGTTAAGTACGATGGAGTTTTATTAGGTTCGCAAGGGGTTAACGTATGGGTGCAACTATTTGTGGGTATATGGGGTGAGGGCATACACGTATTCGAGGGCACAGGACAATCGTCGAATGTATAGCTAGGCTACATCACGGCCCCTTCCAATTCGGACTCGTTTCTTCGGAGATGATTCTGCGAAAAATCTTCTGTCAGCCTCACGCTTGATAGATCCTACGAGATGTTTCATTTCGATATCTCTTCCCCTCTCCAGAGATCCGATTTCCGATGGTCCAGGATCCAATGGGCTGAGGATCAAATAGGGAGCGCGGCAAGTGGCCACGTCCGTACGAATGGTGAGATTGAGCCTGTTCCTGCTGGGCCGGGCACCGGCCAGTGGAGGCGTTGGAGACGAGGCGTAGGCGACGTAGGACCCCTGCGCCTCCTCGTCAAAAGGCTGGAGGGGAATCGGGGAATCGGGGATGAACCAAAGTGCACAGAGGGGAAGGGGACGAATGCGACCGTTGTCGTTGCTCGGGGTAGTGGAAGGACAGCATGACACTGGGAGCTGGATATCCGTAGTGGGTCGCCCGGGTTGCTGGCGCCAGCGAAGCCTTACGGCTCTGCAGCTGTGGTGTGCTACTGCCCCCAACAGAGCTGGATATAGTCGATCAGTACTAACGCCACAAGAGCAACCTGCAGAAGCGCAATTTCTCACTGAGTAGCAAAGTAAGAAACGCGAGGGTGAAGCAGGTCGCTAGGTAGCGCAATCCATATCCGAATTCTTCCGCTTCCTGGAGGGTGGTGATGGAGGAGCAAGCGACAGCCCAGATCCCAAGGAAGTGGACATAAGCGAGAGGAAAACAAAGTCCCCACTCGAACGACCAAGGGAGACCCCGCGATTTGGTGGCCAAACTACGAGATCCTTCTTCAGACTTGAGACGGCGTACACACGGGGAACTCATACCAAAGGACGAAAAGTATTGTCGACAGGACGCAAGTTACAAGGTACAGTAACTCAGGTATGCCTGCATAGATTCCCCGTGAGTACCCCTTCCGGTCGCAACTACACGGGCCGTTCATACCTCCGACCCGCTCGTAGTGTACAATAACCGAGATGACCGTCGCTTGGGATGCGAACATCAAACCTATCGGGGTGCGTCAGCGGTGGTCGTGGGTGAGCTCTGGAGAAGGAACCAACCCATCCACGCGAAAAAGGCGAACTTGAGGAAGTCCATGATGGCGCTCAACGCCCGAGAGATTGAAAAGAAATGGATGCAAAGGACTGTGTGATACCGAGTAGAAGTCAGAATGGGGGACAAACTGAGCAGCTGAACGGGGGGGTTGAAATGAGTGGGGGGGGGCAGGGGCTCTACGGCGGACAACGTGGAACCCCTCCGCTTTTAATTGCACACTTGGTGTGCTTTGAGCGGTCTGGGGGCCACCTGCATTGTCGGTGTCACGTCCATGAACAGCGACCATGTTGGCCGTGTCTAGTGATACTTCGCATATTTGCCATGGTATATGGCTCTGTGGCCGGGAAATTCCCGTGTTTTGTGACCGAGTAGTTACAACAGCCCACGCTCGTTGCGTCAGGTAGGCGAGCCACCATCTCTTTGCGCCAGTGCCGAGCACCGTGTGAAGTGCCTAGGAGGAGCCAGGAAAAGGGGAACGAAGTATGATTAGTGATGGGTACCGAGGAGAGTTGGTGGCTTTTCTTTGGTTTGATGAGTTCTAGGACCTTAGGTCACCAGGCCTTAAAGGAGGTGCTGGGT
>Ga0307509_10005299_pt1 | contig 18036 bp, 20 predicted proteins | sample 10_EM_MG_FD_202245 | JGI IMG/M metagenome (GOLD analysis project Ga0307509, IMG submission 202245) | Populus trichocarpa ectomycorrhiza microbial communities from riparian zone in the Pacific Northwest, United States - 10_EM | ecosystem: Host-associated > Plants > Roots > Unclassified | place...
AAGATACTGGGCTTGCCGTCGAAGAGTGTCGTGTAGCTTCTTCTAGGGCTTCTTCTAGGGATGTAACGTCAATTTCCCCTTGTGTAAGGTCGTGTTCGGGGTGTTCGTCTGGGGGTGACCCCGCCGTAGTTTTTTATTCGTTAGGTGTCGCTTTAAATGACGCGACCAAATGTAACAATCCTACACAGATGCGGTTATTTATGCAACAGGTAACGAATTACTTGCGTGGTTCTTATTAGACTATCCTTATAGTCTTGATCTTTCTTGAATATCCGAGAGAGTGTTCTTCTTTCCGAGATTAACTTATAATCTCTTCTTCCTTGATAGACTATCTTATAGTCTTCGTATCTCACACCAATGTCTTATTGGGGAGAGGTGTTGAGGGAACTTCTTTGTGTCTTAATCTTCTCTCACGTGAGAGAGATGTGAGACTGTCCTTGTCTTAACAAGGTCGTGGTTTCTCTGACGCTAAGAGATCGAATGCTTGCATACAAGCGAGAGATAAAGGTAAAGGTAAAGGTAAAGATAAAGTTATATTGTAAGAAAGTACTTAGATGGTCGCGTGAAGATCCTATATCTACGTCCCGTCGCGAGCCTTTATACAGGCCTCTTCCCGCAACAATCCTGACCCTGGTGACTCATACCTATGAGTCACACGATCATGACTCATAATGAGTCATACCCGAAATCCATCAGATGACTCCTATGGGTCACTGCGCAACATGCCATAAACCAATCATAAAACATAAAACATGTCCGGTGCGCAGAGCGCGTCACCTGCGTGGAACTCGTGACTCATAAGGTGAGTCACGCGCGAAAGTCATTACATCATTATGACTCACAATCGTGAGTCATAGAAACATCAACCAATCATAACATCACGATGACACGCAAGTGCGAGTCATGTGAGAACTATGAGTCAACTGACTGCATAGCGTGAAACATAAACATACCTTATGACTAGTAACTACTAGTCATGTGAAATCTGCCTTGCTTAGTCACGATTTGTGACAACCACAAAGGTTGTCTCGGAGGTCCGTGTAACATTCCCATAATCCTCTTGACCTTATGTGAATGTTCTCCCGAAAGGTTACCCTGCCTAATAGAGTACCCAAGGCAACTCAATCATTCCCTAGACTTTGTCCTAGGTTAACCAGCTATTTGTATACTAGACCATACCACCCCTGGTTACCACTCAGTATACCATTTGGGCTAAGGTGGTAGTTATTGTAGCTACCTATCATAGGGTCATTACAACCCCACACAATTGTACTATCAGACTGCCCTCGTGATCCTGTTTTGCTTCGGTCTGCCTCCACAAGTTATCTGTCTTGCTTATCTCATCCTGATGCCCCTACGATAAGTCTTGATTTCCCAGCTCACATCTTGGCCTGCTCGCGACCTGTGTATTGCGAAGTAGACATAGCCCTCAAAATAGAATAGCATCTAGCTACCTGTTTCGTGCACATTTGATAGTTTGCAAATGATTATTTTTATTGATCATGAAGTGTATCTATTTGTATCTACGGGGCGGGGATGGCTTAGCCATCATTAGGGCTATGCCGCTCGTCTATTGCAATTTTGAGTATGAGTATATATTCTACATCTCCATGTCCGTTTATCCACACATCTCCTTGTCTGTCTTCAAGACCAGCGTGCATACTTTGAATAGATCACGTTGAACGTGCTTAGATCTGTACCGTTGTTCAGAAGCCAGCGATAGTCTGTCTCCAGTATGAGATGCATGAGGCTCAGCATCGTCCTGATATCTATGATTGTGAACTCTCAGCCAAAGTCGTTCTGCTCTCCTGTAACTAGGCCATGTACGTCCGAAGGAGATCCTTGCTTCACCACCCTCATATATTGAATAGCAGCCAGTCAGTGGACAGTATCCTGCTTTGTGCAGTCACTCATTTTGAATAAAGCCAGAGGCCAGGCTGTGAGATGAGCTCGGAGCACGCCATAAATATCCTCATCAGCTGTCAGTATCCAAGCACAATTAATCCTACTCACATGGTTATGGAAGAGCCCAGATCCTGCGCATCGAGCTCTATGCATGTTGTAAACATAAGATTTTTGAAATGCAACCACCGTGATTTCGAGTTCAGTCAGAAGTTCAAGCGGTAGTGTTCGCAATATCGTAGTCTCTTGAAGGAGTCTTTGCATGTGGGCAAGGTTCAGTCAGCTATATGGGATGAATTCCAGACCAATAGTCTCCAGGGGTATATTGTCTACTCTGCCGAAATCAATTAGGTTGCGGATATCTTCACGACCCCCATTCAGAACCCTACGACCAACCGAAGGGTGGTTGTTGTGATATTTTCGTTTTCTCTAAATGATCAAGTACCTTATGTAATGAGGACACTCTATAGAGAGGTGAACTCTAAGGTTGCGACAGCACCAAACACTCAAAGTAGAAGATAATGATGAGGTAAAATAATTCAAAAGAATCAAAAGCTTAAACTTAATATAGTTAAGCTCGAAGCTTTACTCAATTTAGTTCTCGCAAGGAAAAGTTGGTTGTTGAAGTAGAATGCCAAAGGTTTAAACTTAAGTAGATATTAGATTTAAGCCTTTGACATTCACCACTATTCTGACCTTGTGCGAGCACTGTGTCCCACTCAAGGCTTGTCGGAGGTCTACCCTCCATCAGGAATTATCCTGCTGGAAGTATTGGACCAACTCTGGTACACTTAACTCCGTTACTAGAATATCAGTTTCTGCAATGTATCTCCAATACAACGGCAGGTGGAAAAACTCTTCCTATCAAAGTCATACTAGTGGCTAACTGTTATGACAACAACCGGAGTCAATACCTAGGTGGTGGACTCACTGGCCCAGTGGTAGTTTTGTCTATACAAGCTATGCAGTCCATCATTAAATCTACGCGACTATCTAATGTGATAAATCGAGATGCAAGCTCCCCCAGTCAGATGTAGCCGATGGTTGGCTAAATGGCCGCTACCCATAGCCATCCTCATGGGACATACTCTACCATAATAGGACTAATACCTCTAGAGTCCATTGACAACCCATAGTAATGCTAGAATTCAAAGGGCGATGGTGCCTGCTGATTACTGAGGTATTTGTCCTGAAAGCGCCCTGGCCTCCTTGAACTACCCACGTACTACTAGGAAGACAACCCTACTACACGTAAGCTAAGATAGACTGCTAGTTGCTGGAGAGACCATATATGAACGACCCACAATTTGGTGGTTACACATACTCCGCTTATATATCCTGCGAACGACATTCAGTTGCACGGATGGTGACGCCTTATATTGTGTTTCTGCAGGTACTCCAATGACCTCTTTTTCATAACAAATGAGCAACTACACAGCCATCTGCCTATGATACACCGTCCCAAACTTTGGCCAGAGAGGTGTGTTAGCTAACCCTGCTCAAGTTTAATAGTATGTTCGGGCCCCCGGTACTCATACGTCGGTCCTTACCGCGTGGATGCGTGTGCGCCCATAAACATCTAATTGCCTGTAGAATGTGAGGCAATCAACCTCTAAGTTCTAGGATAACTTTGCTGGTGAAGGTAGGGTATCTTGGACTCCTCAGTAGGGTAACTGGGGTCCATGAACATAATGGTCAAGTTCTCAAGGTAGGGTCACTTTGCCCTCTTAGTCCTTTCAGCGCTTCGGAAGTCCTCCTATCGACACCTAATCTTGTCTCGGCGGCCTGTGTAATGTTCCCATAAATTCCTTCACATTATGCGAACTTACTCCCAAAATCTTACCCTGCCTTCTAAAGTACCCAAGGCTACTCAATTATTTCCTAGGCCTTGTCCTAGGTTTACCAGCTATTTGTATACTATGTATATGAGACCATACCACCTCAGGTTACCACTTGGTATACCATTTGGGCTAAGGTGATAGTGATTGTAGCTACCGATTGTAGGATTGTTATACCTCATCTGCTAGTTCTACGCGTGCATCTCCACGAAATTCTAGATTCAGAAGTCTCATTCGCAGGGCATGTAGTCTCCCATAGCTGTTCAGTATCTATTGGGCTGCGCTACTTTCATTGCAACGTCGCGAAATGACCTTTATTTGCTGCTTGTGTGCAAGCCCTCCAAACTCAGTAGAATACATCGGAATGTTACCAAATTTTCATAGATGTGATCACGAAAGTGGCTAATCAGATACATCTTACTAAAGTTGAAATTAGATTGCGTATGTATCAATTCCATACATTGGTCACTCTCTTCTTCATGGTCTTCGTCGCTCTAACGACCCTACAATAGGTAGCTACAATGACTATCACCTTAGCCCAAATGTGATACCAAGTGGTAATCAGAGGTGGTAGGATCTCGTATACTTAGTATACCCATAGCTGGTATACCTAGAACAAGGGCTAGGAAATAGTAGAGCATCCTTGGGTACGCTATAAGGCAGGGTAACCTTTCGGGAGTAAGTTGGCAAAAAGTCAAGGAATTTATGGGAACGGTACACTGGCCTCTGAGACAACATTTAATGTTGACAGGAGCACTACCGAAGGGGTTAATGGCATCAGAGGGCAAAGTTACCCTATCTTGGGGATATGACCATTATGCCCATGGACCCCAGTTGCTCTACTGAGGAGTCCAAGTTACCCTAGCTTCACTGGCAAAGTCATGCTAGAACTTAGAGGTCGATTGCCTCACGTTCTACGGGCTTTTAGATGTTCATGGGCACAAACGCATCTGCGTGGGAACGCTGCACACCTGAGTAAGGGTGGTGCGAACATCCTATTGAACTTGGACAGGTTTAGCTAACACACCTCTCTGGCCCCAGTGTTGGGATGGCGCATCATAGGCAGATGGCTGTGTCGTTGCTCGTTTGTTATTAAAAAGAGGTCATTGGAGCAGGTGCAGAAACACCATAAAAGGCGTCGCCATCCGTCCGACTGAATGTTGTTCGCAGGATATAAATGTGGAGTATGGGTAACCGCCAAAATGGTGGTCACCCATATATAGTCTCTCCGGCACCTTGGAGTCTATCTTAGCATACCGGTAGTAGGGTAGTCTGCCTAGTGGTACTTAGGTAGTCCAAGGAGGGCAGGGTACATTCATTACAAATACCTCAGTAAGCAGCCGGGACCTTCTCCTCTTTATTTGTAGCATTACTATGGGTTGTCACTGGACTCTAGAGGTATGAGTCGTACCATGGTAGAGTATGTCCTGAGAGGCTGGCTATGGGTAGCGCTCACTTAGCCAACCTTCGGCTACAACTAACTGAGGGAGCTCGCATGTCAAATTATCATATTGGATAGTCGCGTAGATTTAATGATAGACTGCATAGCTTGTATAGACGAAACTACCACTCGGCCAGTGAGTCCACCATCTAGGTATTCACTCCGGTTGTTGTCATCACAGTGAGCCACTGGTATGACTTTTATAGGAAGAGTTTTTCCACCTGCGGTTGTATTGGAGATGCATTGCAGAAACTCATATCCTATTAACTGAGTTAAGTGTACTGAAGTTGGGCTGACACTTCCCGCAGGATAATTCCTGATGGAGGGTAGACCTCAGACAACCCCTGAGCAGGACAGGGTGCTCGCACATGGTCGGAGTAGTGGTCAATATCAAAGGCTTAAATCAGATATCCACTTAAGTTTAAGTGGTTGGCATTCTACTTTGATAACAAACTTTTCCTCCAGAGAACCAATTGCTTGAAGGTTTCAGCTTAATGATATTAAGTTTTTCCGCCTTGATTCTTCGTGAATTATTTACTCTATCTTTATCTTCTACTTTCAGTTTTGGTGCGGTCGTAACCTTAGAGTTCACCTCACTATAGGGTGCCCCCGTTACAGTATATCGTTAAGCGCATTCGCTTAACTCTCTTCTGAGAATGTTGAACTCCATTATCTTGACATTTGTTTGATTACAAGTCGCTTGTCTAGTACAAGAAGCATCCGGTGGGAAGAACAATGTCTTCAGATATTGATGTAGTCGAGTATCATTATGACCATTCCTGCTATAATGCTATTGGCGACTTGTGGGGAATAGGATGGAAGTCCATCGAGCAGCAGATGGCCAACCATGAACCCACAGACATCCCGCAAGAAGTACAAGGGTTAGAAATTATCAACCCTGTTACCTTCCTTCAAACCTTCACCTATGACCCTTCTGTAGGACAGAGAATCCCTGCACAAAGACGAACTCCCATGACCTTTGCCAACTTCACTAGGGAACTGTTTGAACCCTACATAGTCAGAGAAGTGACCCAGAGGTTTCAAGAAGCTAAGGCTTCTATGCGAGATTTGATCACCGCCACTTAGCTTGAATGGCAAAACGAGATGGTAGCCAATGCCAACCAGTGATTGAAAATTCCGCAGGCAGAGGACCGTAATTAGCCCTTTCCGCTCGAATGATCAGAGCACGCCTGACAGCCTTGGAGTTGGCTGTTCCGGGAGGTTACTCAATAGACTCTGACAATAACGTCAACATGCGCACAGCACCTCCGCTGACTCTTGCAATTGAGCCTCCTCCACAATATGCCGCTGGGATGGCAGCCATAATCTTGTATAAGGAGATGGCACCAATTTTGACTCAAGTTCTTCAGACGCCATTGGAATCACAAGAGCGAGACAGACAATTGGAACAACAATTGCAAGTGTTGGTCGTTCCTCAACCTACTCCATTGACAGTAGCATTCGAAGAAGCCATGAGATCTCGAGTTGTCAGTCCTGTGGCGAACCTCAGCAATCTTTGAATTGCAGCCCAACGTGTGGTGTTTCCATGTCTAGAAGCCATGCTTCAAAACAAAGTTTGAGGCAACCCTCACCACAGCCACCACCTCGAGCTCCATTGAATATACCTACCCCGCCGGTAGTTGAACCTGTCATACTAGCACTGGCAATACTGGTAGAAACAGATCGGCCTTACGCGGTTGCAGCTTCAATGCCAATACCCACTACTCCTGACAATACGGCAGCCTCTGCTTTGGCCCAGGTACCACCGGCTCCGGCAAAACCTTCTGGTAGAGCTGGATGGTTAGGATTTTCAGACTAAGCAGCACAATTTGCTTCAAAGTATTGTAATGAAGGTTGTCGCATGGTTAGGGGAGACGGTAGCGCATTTTACTTTTCACATCGGCCACCCTGTGTCAAAAGGATGGATCAGGCTATTATACCAGCTCTGAAAGAAAAACCAAACCTCACTCCGAAAAGCTATTGTACGTATTGTGAGTCGACCCGACATATGGTAGCCGACTGGGGGACTTTCAGTGTGATTACCTGAGACCCCAACCTCAACAATACGTCAGTCAACCGCTCCTACTACGTTCACCTGCACACCCACCTTCTGATCATATGGATGAGGACCAGCGGAAGAAGAACAGTTTAATGGCTATGACATGCCTGGGGGAGCCCAAGGTGGAATCAGCGGAGGTGCTGGAGGTGGACAACCTCACAGAGGTGGAAACATTGCTGGAGGATATGATCCGGGAAATTCCAGTTCTTGTTTGTCCAATAGTGACGGATCAGCTTCCTCAACCTGTGATCAGAGAGACTTCCTTGGCAGTCGAGAAAAGAAACACAAGTATGATAGACAATATGCAGCCCTGAATAAGTTTATTCAGGAGTGTCATAAGGTTAAGAAGTCTTCTCATCAGCCTAAGAAGCCAGAAAAACCTGCAGTTAACCCCATCACTGGGGATCCCCAAGACACACAACGCTTCGTACACGATGTCGAGATTAAGCTGCACTACTTCCGCGATTCCTTTGTGAAGGAAATCAACAAAGTCAGCCTCGTCATCAATGTCTCGAAAGATCCCGCCAAAGAATGGTATAATGGGATCCATCTGCACATGAATAAAGACGCGGCCAAATGACAAGGGATGAAGTTTGACCCCAAAAAGGAGTTGAGAACCTGGGCAGGATTTCGCAAGCGTTTGGCAGGTACTTTTGGCGGTTACTTGAATAGCAATCGCACTCAGAAGGAATGGAGCCAGTTGGATAGGAAGGATGGAAAGGTTGATCATTTTATTGACGAACCTATCGGCCTTGCAGCAGTGTTAGGGTATAGCAGGGAGTTTGTTAAAGACAGGGCGCGCATGGGCATGACTGATTTCCTCAATGCTACCTAGTCCATGAAAACCCACCATCCCATAGTGTATATGGATTACCTAGACCTGGTGCACCCAACTGGTCACCAGCTCGAAGATGTCTCCAATTTTCGTACACAGGTACAAAAGGAGCCTCACCCTTCGAAGCATACAATGAGCGATCACAGGCATACTTCTGAGAGAAAAGGGCAGAGGAAGGAAAAGAAGGCCACTGGGCTATGGCAGCAGAAGCCCTGCAACCGAGCGCCAGGATTTACAAGACCGGCAGAAACAGTGCATACGAAGATACACTCGAATGTGGCTCAGACTCTGATTGACAAGCACAAACAGCTTAATCAATATTCCCATTGTTGACAATACGGTCACTACTGGGCAAAGTGTCCATCCGCAGCCCCGCTTGTTGCGTCCTCACACCTTAGGCGACAATGAGGAGCTGGTGAGGCTGGACACAATGCCACCCAGGTCCCAAAATCGAGATGCATTGCGGTGGCTCCTAAACCTGATGTGAAACATGTTATTGCCGAGCTCCGTGTATTACCTCTCCCAGATTTGGATGTCTTGGAGGTTGATACCGACATGGATGACTAGGCAAGCTTTATTCTATGATAAGAAATCATGGATAGAAAGATGCTCAAACTTCACGCTAGGCCAAATAATGGGCATGCTGGGTGAAGATGAAAGATGTCGGTTGTATGTTCCCCAGCCTTAAGCGCGGCAAACTGAAACTAATATATCCCGCTAGGAAATGCATTTTTGATGAAGGGAGGTTTCTTTTGTGACATGTTGGGATGGTAACCGCTCTTTTTATTTAACTATTGATTATTTCTTATGTGATATTGAGCAATGTATTGTTCGCTTATCTCATACTGTTTTCCATTTTTTGGAAGGAATTTGGTTGGGTTTTCAGTTTTTGATTTTGTCAGGCTGGACTTGACTTAGCAATTGAAGTTATTTTGCAAGTTTACCTGAGAAGGGTTGAATACCAGAAATCATGCTGGCGTGATAGTAAACATCCTAGCCATTGAAAGTCAGTAAAACTATCAAGTGATAAAACAATTCATGACCCGTTGTAGCCGCTCTTGTGGCAAAAGGCAAGGCATATTGACTAGTTACCGTAAAACATACCAAATTCTGCTGGGAAATACTAACTGTAATGTTTAGGGACAAGAGACCCGAAAAGCGGTTGAGGCTTGCAGGCCCGCCGCCACATCCAAGATCCATTCATGTGAGAGTGAGATTGGAATCGAGCCACAATCAAGAGAGGCTGAGTGGTAAAGTCCTCTTATTATTAGATAGTGGCGCTACTGGTGCTGTTTTAAGTAGCGATTGGGTTAAGGATGCCCAAGTACCTTGCCTTCGTCGGAAGGATCCAACACCTATTACAGATGCCAGGATGAATCATATCCCAGGTTTGGGTCTGCACTATACTACTACGGTAGATATGTACATAGGAGACTACATGAATAAAATGCAATTTGAAGTCGCAGATATGCCGGCAGGCAAAGTGAGTCGTTACCCGCCAATGTCATGGTTGAAAGACCACAACCCAGATATTAACTGGGAAAAGGGTTGTCTGAAGTGCCACTCACACTATTGTAAGGCCCACTGCCTTAGAAAGGAAAGGCGTTTAGAGTTCATTACAGAGGAAGAACATTAGCCGAAGATCCAGACAACATCTTTGTCATGGGAATGGCCCTCTATACTGATGAAGACGGAGACAATATTGAGGTCAAAATCCTTCCAGCATATCAAGACAATGCAGATATATTCAGTCAGGAAAGGATAAATGCTGTATCCGAGCAGAAGAAATATGATCATCGTATTGACATGATCCCTGATGCTAAGTTACCTGATGGGCCTATATATCCCTTGTCTAAGAAGGAATTAAGCGCGATATGAGATTATATTAGAGAAATGGAGGATCATGGGAAGATCAGAAGATCTTCTTCACCAATAAGTCCTCCTATGTTAATTGTGCCAAAGCCTGATGGTACGCTTCGGTTATGTGTTGATTACCGAGGGTTGAACAAGATTACGCTTAAGAATAAGTATCCACTGCCCTTGATGAGCAAGCTTAGGAGTAGGCTCGGTAAAGCCACATCAGCAAAAAAACTAGCTTGTGTTCTGTGCCTCCTGTGCATCAGACGCACCTGACACACAGAACGTCAATCGCAAATCAGTACACTACGTCGATCCAACATTGTGTCCTGATACATCAGCAAAGATTATTACCTGGGTCCTGAGGGTCCCGAGCGTTGGATGCACAGGATGCTCAAAACGTCTACTGCTACTCTGGACGTGGCGTCTGCACGACATTGCGTCTGGACGTCAACACATTTCACTGGCCACGTCCAAGTGCTATCCTGAATTATCAAGACTTCGGTGCCCACATCCTGAAGCCGTTCATGGCTGGGTCATGGGGTCCTCATTACCTTCTATGCGAAGCCCTCACATCCGGATACAATCTGTTTCTTGGTTCTCGCATCAGGATTGCTTCTGATTTAGGTTCCTACTTTATAATTATGAAGCCCTCCGCAGATGGTGGTCTGGACATAGCGTGCATTTTGTGCTCATCATTGGGATGTCATCCTGATCCTGCATGGCAGTATCAAGAGACCGTTCGGACGCCCTGTGACATGGGCTTATTAAATCCCAAAGTTGTCCTGAAGGTTCACGTACACACTGAGAACGATGTTGAGTTCCGAGTGCGCTGTGCATTGGACATCTGGACCCTACGGGGATAGCATCATGACAATATTGGTAAGTTTAGGGTGTCATTTTGTCGGCTCCCATATTACCGTTACTCTTCTAAGACCCCTCATGATTCCATTTATTACTATTCCTATTGAACTACTACAAAAATAGTCAACCTCCGTCTCCTGGAGTGGACCTCCAGGTAACGGTCATTTCCATGATTCGCGATCTCTCCGCACTATTGCTCAGAAAGGAGCTCAGTTCTGCAAAATGAATTAAATTACTTTGTTTGCTATATGATATTCATCGGCACTTTACAGATACATTTCGCCAAGTCGAAGTCCACGCTCCGCCGGGCTGAGTTCAAGGTGTATTATCTCCGACTGGCGCGAGACAATCTTCAGATTCGTCGAGGCTCAAAGAAAGGGGGCTGGCAAGGTTGGGATCTGCGCGCTCTCTGGCTCTAGTCCGAGTGTCAGGTCCTGTAAGTTATCAAGACTATGTGGACTCAAGTTGGGCATCCGCAGGTCAGGCGAAAAGGCCGTCTGGCTGTAGTCAACCGACATATTGGTTGTCGGAGATGTTTCCCGAATATTTGCCTGATTATTGAGCAGCGTGGTGCGATTGTTCGAAGTCAGTTCTTGTTCGGTAGCTTGGCGTGGATTCCTTCTGGATAACTGAGGCTGAAGTTCGGTGAGAACTTCGGCATGATGTAACAATCCTACACGGGTGCGGTTATTTATGCAACAGGTAACGAATTACTTGCGTGGTTCTTATTAGACTATTCTTATAGTCTTGATTATTCTTGAATATCCGAGAGAGTATTCTTCTTTCCGAGATTAACTTATAATCTCTTCTTCTTCTTTTAGACTATCTTATAGTCTTCGTATCTCACACCAATATCTTATTGGGGAGAGGTGTAGAGGGAACTTCTTCGTATCGTGATTGCTCTTACGCGTAGAGAGCTTAGGTTGCTTGCATACAAGCGAGAGGTAAAGGTAAAGGTAAAGGTAAAGTTATATTGTAGAAAAGTACTTAGATGGTCGCGTGAAGATCCTATATCTACGGCTCGTCGCGATCCTTTATATAGGCCTCTTCCCGCAATAACCCTGACCCTGGTGACTCATACCTATGAGTCACACGATCATGACTTCATAATGAGTCATACCCGAAATCCATCAGATGACTCCTATGAGTCACTGCGCAACATGCCATAAACCAATCATAAAACATAAAACATATCAGGTGCGCAAAGCGCGTCACCTGCGTGGAACTCGTGACTCATAAAGTGAGTCACGCGCGAAAGTCATTACATCATTATGACTCACAATCGTGAGTCATAGAAACATCAACCAATCATAACATAACGATGACACACAAGTGCGAGTCATGTGAGAACTATGAGTCAACTGACTGCATAGCGTGAAACATAAACATACCTTATGACTAGTAACTTCTAGCCATGTGAAATCTGCCTTGCTTAGTCACGATTTGTGACACATGATTGTCGTCAAAACCTTCTCTCTGTGCCTTCAAAACTTGATGCTCTTTCAGCATCTGTTCAGCAATCGTCGCATGTCGATTCGTCAGCATCAGTTCTTGTGTCGGCTTGTTCATAGCCCGCCAGGTGTTCTTTTATTGGGATAGAAGATGATTGATACAAGACACTTGAGACGAGAGACTAGAGTAACCGCGGCTGATGCTTTTCCAAATGCCAAACAAAGATGAGGTGCTGAAGTTACTAACCGAAGTATTCCCCAACAGGACCACAAAACCGAGACAGAGAGGTACTTCGCAAAGGGCTGGGAAAGCTCAGCGCCGTCCATGAGCCAAGAGGGAGGAATTCCCACCGTGCAAAACCTAAGAGGGATGCAAAGGAAGTACGGGGTAACGGGGGAGAACCGAAGTTCATGAGCAGGAGTCAACGATCAACGGGAACAAGAGCCTCGTGGAGGAGGGGGTAAACCCCAAGGGGAGAGGAGGGGCGATTGCATCACTCCCCTAGGCAGAAGCCATCAAGGGGGAGGAGAGGAGGTGGTGGTGGATCTCACAATCATTTCCCTACTGTTGAGATTTCAATCACCAGAGGTGTAGGGGAGATGGTTGGTGTCTAACCACTGGAACATTTTTTTTTTTTCTTTTTTGTTGTGAATCTCGATTATTAATTGTTTCTATCGGGGCGAATGCACACCTGTGCTCAATCCCAGGGTCCTAGGTACAACGGACTTTCAACCATGAAAGAGCCACGTAGTCCAAAACCGCCAACTACAGTCCATCCCGCCACCTCCAAGCTAAAACCCTCTGACCCTGCCCGACAGAAAAACCCCCGCCCGGTACTATTGGTAGAAACTACAAGGAGATGAGAAAGCGGGCCTGAAAGCCACGAACCAATAACCCCCGCGAAAGCCTAGCCTAAAAGAAAAACATCCCCAACCGACAGTAGACACAACCAACAAGGAAAAGCAAACCCGCTCCCCCAAGTCAAACAAGCTATAAGCTAAACCGTAGTAAAACCCCACCGGGCCCAGCTCCTGAAGGAATAGGGACTCCGGAATAATGGGTCTCGGGGACATAACCAGGGGAGAGAGGCTCCCGGAGGAATATAGCCCCGCCAGCCGAGGCTCAGGAAGAGCGACCGAGTTCGAGAGGATGCCGCCCGGAGAAGGAAGGCTCGTCGCAATGAGAGGAAGATACCGTTGACTATTTCGGGAAACAGGACCCGGAAGGAAGCTTTAAAGATGCACCCCTGGGCCGAGGACATCAGGAGGGAGTAGAGGTCTGAGGGTGGGCGTAGAGCCGCGAGCAGTAGGGTGCCAGCCGATCCAAACGTCGTGGACGGGAGGGCGGAGGGCTAACCAACACCAGAAGTGCGAGGAAGGCTGACGGAAACGGCGTTACCATGTTTCGAAAAGTCCGACCGTGCCAGCAGAGCACAAATGAGCTAGTGCAATACCAGAAGGCAGTGCCACCGGGGACAGCTACTTTACCAATTGACTGAGACTAAAAACTGACCGTTGACCGGTGAGGGGTGGCCGACCTTGGAGGGCTGCCTAAGTGAGCCCGGAGAAGAGGGGGTGAAGGCAGACTCAACCAACCCCTAGGATCAAGCTCGCCAGGCCTGACCATCAGAAGGGAAAGGAAGAGCGAAGGGAGATGGCTTCAATCAGACAGAGGCAGTGTGGCGTGTCTCAGGAGAGTGGGGTGGAAGGAGGTGACGATGATTGCTCGTAGTGTTGAGATTTCAATCGCCGGAGGTGTAGTGGAGACCGAGGATGTCTAACTACTGTAACGTTTTTTTTTTTTTTTTTGTTGACTCATATGCATTGGCTTAAGGTACAAAGACACTCATCCTCGGTCTCCTCTACACACCTGGCGATCGAAATCTCAACACCACGTTATTATTACGACTTTTCCAAACTCCACCCCCCGCTATGAGTTCGCTCTAGGGGGTGGAGTCATACCTCCTCTATACTTCCCTTCCCTTAGGTTTATCCCTTTGGGCCTTCTTCTCTCTAGGCTGATAGATTTCGTCTTCTTTTTGTTGATGTTTCCTCTCCCTACCCCGCTTTTGCTCTGCCTCGCTTAGAGCATTTGCACGGTTGGCAACACTCTTCTCAACGCCCATGTTACTGACGGTCAGGTACACGGTTTGCAGGAAGACAAAACACTTCAACAGGCCACGGTTGATTTCTCTACTCTCTTTCTCTTTAAGAGGCTGCCTAGTCAAGACACGAACACATTTTCCGATAGTTTCTACGGCACAGAGTTGTGTCTACCCCTCTTTCTCCTCCTTCTCATACAGTCGGATCCGCTGGCACCCTACTGCTTCTCCACTATTTTGGCTGGTACCCACAACTACCAGGCTGGTATCCACAACTACCAGGCTGGTATCCATAACTACTTCTTCTTCACCATTTGGACAATGACCACGGTCCATCACGGCCTGCCTCGGGGAGGATGGTATTGCACTATCTCCTTCGTCTTTTTCGAGTAGGCGGCCAAAATAGATGGTATCCTAGCCTCCCCAGGACTTCGATCATGCTGAGCCTGGCCCCTGCCGCACTGAGTGTGCCGAACTTTCAAGTGGTCTCCGGTACGTTTGCTTTTTGTTTTTCCTTTTTTCGGATGATGTGCCATGGGTTTTCCTGACTCTTCCCGCTTGTTCTTTGATTTGATTCCTTTCGTCTATCTTCTTAGCTAGTCAAGGGTTTCTTGTTGGGGGCGAGATGTGCTGTTGGTTCCATACCACAGGGACTTGGGGGGTTGGCTTTTTCCTAGGGGTAGTTGGGGGGTTTTTTATGCCATAGCGTAAGCTGCATGCAAGATTTTGTACCCTAAACCAATAATCATATGAGTTAAAAAAAAAACAAAAAAAACAATATAGGTACAAAGACAGCAGTCGGCTTTAACGCTATGGCCAACAAAAACTGTACCCTCCTCACCCCAGGAAACATCCAAACCCCCAAGTCCCTCTGGTAAGAGACCAACCGCACATCTTGCCTATCGCACAACAAAATTATACAAACATATGCGTACATCTGAAGGAAGTGGAAAGGAAAGAAGCAAGCAGGAAAGAGAGAAGAACCCTTAGTGGCATCTACTACGAAAGTATAAAAACATAAGGAATGTATGAACCCCTGACAAAGGAAATTTACGTCTGATAATTGACGTGGATCAGCCTGAGCTTAGGAAGTGGAAGTATCGACCTGCACATGGGAGCGATGCCGGGGGGTGAAGCGGTACCCAATGGCAGGAAGGGAAGGTGGATGGAGGGGGCTGTGATGAGGGGTTGCCGGAGGGGGTGCCAAAGCGGCATTAGCGATGGCCAGAAGGACGGGCGTAACCGAGGCGGGTTTTTGTATAGCGACCGAGGATCGACAACTGAAAAGGGGTGCAGTAAGGTGCCAGCTGGGGAGGTGGAGAGAGGGGAAAGGATGTAGCTGTAACCGAGCAATGAGAGAAAGACCAAGAGGGTGGGTGGTGGAGCAAGGATGGGGAGGGAAAGGCAACTCAAACGCTTGAGACGACCAACTAGAGTAACCGCGGCCGATGCTTTTCCGAATGCGAAACGAGGACGAGATGCTGAAGTTACTAAGCGAAGAGTTCCGCAACAGGATCACGTAGCCGAGACGGAAAGGTACTTCGCACGGGTCTTGGAGAGCTCAGTGCCGACCGGGAACGAAGAGAGCGAAATGCCCACTTTGCAAAACCAAAGCGATGTGCAAAGGAAGTGCGGGGTAATGGGCGAGAACCGAACTTCATGTGCGGGAGTGAACGATGAACGGGAACAAGAACCTCGTGGAGGAGGGGGTAGACCCCAAAGGGAGAGGAGGGGTGATAGCATCACTCCCCTAGGCAGAAGGCATCAAGAGGGAGAAGAGGGGGGGGGTGGTGGTGGATCTTACGATTATTTCCCTGGTGTTGAGATTTCAATCGCCGGAGGTGTAGGGGAGATGGTTCGTGTAACTACTGTGAATGTTGTTCTTTTGCTTTCTTTTTTTTTTTTTTTTAATCTCGATTATTAATTGTTTCTATCGGGGCAAACACACACCTGTGCTCATCCCACAGTCTTAGGTACAACAGACTTTCTGCCAAGCGTGGGCTATGTAGTCCAAAACCTCCAACTACACTCCATCCCGCCACCCCCAAGCTAAAACCCTCTGACCCTGCCCGACAAAGAAACCTCCGCCCGGTACTATGGGTAGAAACTACAAGGAGATGAGAAAACAGGCCTGTTAGCCACAAACCAATAACTCCCGCGAAAGCCTAGCCTAAATGAAAAACAACCCCAGCCAACAGTAGACACCACCAACAAAGGAAAACAAACCCACTCCCGCAAGTCAAACAACCTATCAGCTAAACCGTAGTAGAACCCCACCGGGCCCAGCTCCCGAAGGAATAGGGCCTCCTGAATGATGGGTCTCGGGGACACACAAAGGGGAGGTAACTCCCAGGGGCATATAGCTCCGCCAGCGGAGGCTCAGGAAGAGCAACCGAGTTCGAGAGGATGTCGCCAAATGAAGGAAGGCTCGTGGTAGCCGAAGAACGATTGGGTCGGCTATTTCGGGAAACAAGACCCGGAAAGATGGTTTAAACTTGCTCCCCTAGTCCGAGGACATCAGGAGGGAACAGAGCTCTGGTGGTGGGCGTAGAGCCGCGAGCAGTACGGTGCCAGCCGATCCAAATGTTGGGGAGGTGGACGGTGGAGGGCTAGCCGACACTAGAAGTGCGAGGAAGGCTGACGGAAACGGTGTCAGGATGTTTCGAAACCTCCGACCGTACTAGCAGAGGACAAAGGAGACAGTGCAATACCAGAGAGCAGTGCCACCGGGGACAGTTACTTTACCGATCGAGCGAGACTAAAAACCGACCTTTGACGGGTGAGGGGTTGCCGAGTGTGGAAGGCTGCCTAAGCGAGCCCCGAGAAGAGGGGGTGAAGGCAGACTCAACCAACCCCTAGGAACAAGCTCGCCAGGCCTGACCATCAGAAGGGAAAGGAAGAGGGAGGGGAGATGGCTTCACCCAGACAGAGGCGATGTGGCATGTCTCAGCACAGGGGGGTGGATGAAAGAGACCATGGTTTCTCGTGGTGTTAAGATTTCAATCGCTGAGGGTGTAGCGGAGACGGAGGATGGTAACTACTGTGAATCTCTTTTTTTTTTTTTTTTTTTTTTTTTTAAATCATATTTTAATTGTTTGTACGGTACAAGAAATGACATGCATGTTTAACGATATGGCCAAAACAAAACCGAAAATCAAACTAACAAACAACAAAAGAAACACACGTAACCAGTTCCCCCAACGCGACCAATAATCGTCGCAAAGCAGCCGTAGCTAATCAAGGGAAGTAAAAACCGCTAAACTAGTCTCGAGGGCCAGGGGCGGGTGGGGCAGTAGTTTGGAGGAGAGGATTCAGAGGAGGAGTATGGAGGGAGGGGGCAAGAGGGGGCATCCCCGGAGGGAAACCGGTGGCAGTGGTGCGGATGAACTCAGCCAGCGCGATGAGCAGCTGCTGGTCGGACCAGACAGGGGCCTCGGGGTCCAAGTTAGAGATCCCTTGGAGGAGGCGGGATCTCTGAGAGGCGGAGGAGGGGCAGGACAGGATGGCATGTTCGAAGGTCTGCGGGGCCTCCGAGCATAACGGGCAGGACATGTCGGCACCAGGATTTCCCCACGAGGGGTGAGCCGCGAGATAGCTTTTCCCAGAACGCATCTGGTGTATCCTTCCTGCAACAAATTTGCCCAGACCCATAAAGGGGTGGGGACGAGTTGAGGGCGGGTAGGGATA
>Ga0307509_10005300_pt1 | contig 18034 bp, 21 predicted proteins | sample 10_EM_MG_FD_202245 | JGI IMG/M metagenome (GOLD analysis project Ga0307509, IMG submission 202245) | Populus trichocarpa ectomycorrhiza microbial communities from riparian zone in the Pacific Northwest, United States - 10_EM | ecosystem: Host-associated > Plants > Roots > Unclassified | place...
ATACGGAAGCGCGGAGCGAATTCAACCCCCTCAAGAATGAGCCTAGCCCAGGCGAGCAAGTCGTGGGACAGGGCGGCCTACATGGCCTTTCCTTACCATTTGTCCGTGGCCCTCATCCAGCCATGTACAAAACTATAATCGCAAAGCCGTAGGTTCCCGTAGCTTTCATAACACCTATTAATTTACCCCCTTGTAGGCTCAACGATCCCTCTTTCCTCTCACTGTGTGCCAACGTTTCGTCCAAATGCGTTTTTGCCCACCTTCGAGGTGCTGGTGGCCCCCCGGTTGCGACTACCAACAATCACCCGTTTGTTTTTGGGCGTCACTGCTTTATGCATAATGGTATGATATCGGACTTCCGTGAAATTGTGAGTTCAATTTCCTTATGTGCCCTACGAGTGCCAACAGGAGCTTCTTGACCCAAGCGTAAAGAAATGTTGAGCCACGTTACTGAGGGATTCACTGCTATGATTGATGGAGGAACCGATTCCGAGCACTTAGCTGCCATTTACATGTCCTTTCTTTGTGAACCGGCAGACTTTCGTGGAGCCGACAAGCACTACCCCACGACTTCAATGTGGAAAGCGCTAAAATCTGCCGTCCAAACGGTTGAGAGTATTCAACGGAAACGTGGAAAGACGCCGGACAATTTCCTAAATATCTGTGCTAGTATGCGTTCCTCTTCCTCTGGTTCTCAATGTACTAACGACGAACCTACTAGCGGATGGAGAGTGCCTCCTCGCACTCTGTTACCGCACCAACAATTCGCCTTCAACCCCGCCATTTGATCTTTGGGTATCTGTTGATGTCGCAGATACCTTGAATCGAAAGCCATATGCGTATTCACATGCGGTCATCTTTGAGGATACTCGCGCGGTAGACGATGTTCAAATGGTAGCACGTGACCTTCAGCGAAACGCGAAACACGTCATACAGCGGGATGATGATAACAAAGTTACAGGTCAGTTGTTATTCCGGGTACTTCTTTATAATATTAATGCGCCACTTATCGACTATAGGCATTGAACCAGAACTACGACGTATACTTAAAGAAGGAGGACGTCATGTTCCTTCGAAGCACGGACCACATATTGTTGTCGCATCGGAACCAACGAGTAAGTTGCTTTTGATTCCTGATGCGCTGACACTTCACGCTCATAATCGTAGCTATTGCGCCAGGGTGGTTCAAATTGTGCAACAGCGATGCTATACTGGTGGACACTGTACATCAGGGAGATGTTCAGCTGGTCAATTTGAGTCCGGAGACCTTGTAAAGAGAGGATCAGATTTGTACTGTAGAGTTACGACCAACTCTTCATCGATTTGGTATTTTTTTGTCGCCGAGATGTCTGAAAAATTTTCTTTTGATTTAAGGTGAATAAAAAAAAATACTTGATTTTCCAATGTGACATGTGACATGAAGACTTGGTCGTAACTGTACAGTATAAGTTGATTGAATAGCATATGGTCTACGTGGAATTCTCAAATTCTCACGGTCAATGGGCCCGTGCGCCAACGCTTCTTGCGATCTGCGCAGTGAGGGCGAAAGGAGCCAAATCGCAATCCAATTTCATTTAGTGCTATTTGTGGCGGTTGCACGATGTTCACTTCCAAAGTTCCGTGCCTACTATCCCTTTTATGTACATAACAAGTAAGGAAGCATTCGTTATCCCACACTGTCATGCATATCACTTACGTTTCGTGATATTTCAGTTGTCATCATGTTCGTTACTGAAATACTTACATAGCTGCAGGTTGCAGACTTCTCGTCTCTCCGAGTAACAATGCGTGTTCTCAGATTCTTCACTCTCTTCGCACTATCCCGACTGTCCTCACAGAGTCCCAGCCAGATTCCTGTTGTAATCAACCCCACGACTTTAACTTGGCCCTCTGATGCCGTCGATGTCGAATGCAAGCCAAAGTTCTATCCCGGATTCCAGGCGAGCTCCTTTCAATACGACATCCCTGCTACAGCTTTCATCGAAGCCACAAAGTCATTCTTCAACTCCACATGGTATGTAAGTACAACCTGTCCGTGCTCGTAGGCTGCTATGAGGCCTCAACTTCTGCTCCCTTTAAGGGCGAGGAAATCTATGCAACTGAAGGACGAGATAACGTCCCTGGTTCCATCCGCTTTGGGAAGGTATTAGGCGTCCCCTTCGCGGAGCGCTTGGTCGGCTACTTCCACAGGCCCCACAAACTCGATATCCAATTCGTCCTGACCAACGAATCTCTCACCCTCCCTGTTGAGCCAAAACCTATCACAGTGGGTCCCGTCTATGAAGAGCTAGTCTTCTCGAGCATCTGCGCCGAAACCGGCACATATGTCTCCATGACGGTGAACTATTGCACGGATGAGCCCGTGGCAACATACGATGCATATGTCTACGCGAAGAATGATGTGATGGTGACGTTGGCGAATAAGTTGGGAGCCAAGCGCTTTGAGGGGTCTTGTCCTTTAGGTGAAGCAAACTTCTTCTGGGATTCTTAAGCTGATAAATTTCCTGTGAAAACTCTACTAGACTCGACATCTTAAATCAATTCACTGGCCCATCTGGCGGCCAAGTCTTACTTTGTTCAGGTCTCAATAGGCCTTTCGTTTTGTACGACGGGGAAATTTGAAACTATGATCATACCTTTATTTAGGCTTTGATTTTATTCACGAAGTACTTGGAAAAATTCTACACACTTTCAAGCAACTAGCCTTGGTCACGAGCATCGAAAAACCCAATTCTGATTTCTGCAAAATTCCAGTGAATCATGTAAGGATTTTCTCAGAGTAAATGACCCAGTCAAATACAAATTGACAGATTCTCGAAACTTGGAGGGAAATTTTACTCAAGAATGTTCTGGGAAGGAATTCCAAACTCGAAGCGAGAGGTGCAGATGTTGTCGGGAAGGTTGCCCGCGCACTCAAGGACAATGATAACCCCATCCGACTCATTTTAATTAGCTCTGAAAAGAAGCATCATCATTCTTCGGGCCCGGGCGCAGTTCATGCGACACCCATTGCAGCCTGACAGGCACCCGACTTTACTGAGGAGGTTCACGCGACCTATCCTTGATGAAGATATGGGCTCAACTCTGTGATCTGCGGCTCGACTTCTTTCCATTTTTCAGGTCCGTACTTGTGAATTTTGGAGACCAGAGAGTGGCGTTTAATATCAACATATTGGAAATAATACATTCACGAAAACAATGCAACGACGGCGATATGATATGGTGTTAGGACCGTCGGTCTGATGGGCATGGAAGCAACATCTGCGCAAGAAAAATATCATCCCGATAATTCTCTTGTTTGCGCAACCATTTCTGTGGCCTCGGCGAACCTCGGTTTTACAACAACGTCAAAAGGCAATGGGCGCCTACAATATACGATGAAAATTGCAGCAAGAAAAATCTGGGAAACGATCTCTTACGATTTTACCCCATCCACAACAGTTGCTGTCAAGTCAGGTATGATCGGCTTTCCTGTCTGGTCATCAACGACTGGAGAAATCGTGGCTGTCCAGAGGAGACGAGCAATAATGATGAATAGTGTGTCGTTGGCGAAGTGACGAGCGGGACATAACCTGTAAATGTCGCATTAAGAGGGAGAGAATGTATCGACGTCGAGAATATAAATACCGAGGACCAAAACCCTATAACGAAAGTTGTGTTAAATAGACGGGAAAATTTGAGGAAAGGAGTTTACATATGAGACATGCCCTGGAAATTAGTGAATCGATAAGAATGGTATTCCGACACAAAACATCGTTCTAACCTTCTATAAGCAAGGAAATAGGTTAGAATCTCGGTAATTCACGGTCGAGAAAACTGCATACCATCCTTAGTATCCACGAGCGAAGGTAACAGCCGACCGTTTTCGTCGATGAAACGATCAGGATTGAAGCCATCTACATCTGGACCCTGAGGGGATACTTATGAGGCATGGAACTGTCCAAATTTCAAACCGCAGACTCGGAACACAACACACATAAATATCGCGATTGCGATTCATTAACCTATCAACAAAATAGTCAGCTAAGGTCTTCTAAGCATGAAAATTAAAGGACGAGTACCAGATGTTGGCAAGACACATGGTTCCCTTCGGGATGAAATAACCCTGATACCAGTCGTCCTTACAATAGAGTGAAGACCATGAATCTAGCGGGCGGGTGCGGTCTTACCTCTTTTGTAGCGTGCTCGTTACCTGTATGAATGTGATTATTAGTAAGCACCGTACGCACTCAGAGGCCGTACCAAGTGGTGAAATTGCTCTCCAACGCAAGAGCTCCCTCACAGCCGCTTTCAGATACGGGAGTTTGTCCTTATCCTCGAATGTAGGCATCCGAGACCGGCCAACAACGTTGTCAAGCTCTTCTTGGCATTTTCTCTGCTTCTCGGGGTAGGCAATCATAGCGAGGAAAAACCATAACAGTGCTTCGGTAGACTGTCGCATAAAAATCAAGGCACGTGAGGCTAGCCAGGAAATTTGTTACACATACCGAGCCGAAGCCTGCTACTCTGTAATTTTGCATCTGATTAAATGAAAAAGTGTAATGAAACGGATGTAGCTTACATATTGGCAGCGAGCCAGGCGGACTCTATTTCATTTAAGCCAAGTTGACCTCTCTCCCGAATGAGATACTCCGCAAAGCCTGGATTCTCATTACAACCATCCTAGACATGGGTTACGGCAACAATAATTTAAGGGGGAACAGTACATACCATTCGCCTCTCGACCTCCCGAAACAAGTCCAAAAAGAAGGTGGAAAGTTCGATAAACCCTTTCTGTGCATTCTTCTTCCAGGGAATTATTGCTGCAGGAAGGTATTGCACCCAAGGAAAATATTCAATTAAACCCGGAGATACGGCGTTTATTAGAATCTCATGGAAGTGGTTGAACTTCAGGATTAACGAATCGTTCGCAGACTGCCTCGGAGGCATATCATATACAGCGGATAGGAGGCCAGATGCTGCCGTACTGCAACGAACAGGGACAAGATGAAGACCTGCCTGGGTAAACGGAATGAACTTACCGATAAACTTCCTGGTCCCACTCTTTTGAATCCCGAAGCAAGTTGTCGGTGAAAATCAAAGCTTCTCTTTGTTGTATCTGATGATATCTGGTGACTCCTGTCTTACTCAAGCATTCGTGTCCAGCGCGACGCATCTTACGCCACCTGTCTCAAGGTAAAGACCTCCAACTAATAGAGTAGTCGAAAAACTGACATATCACCATAGTTGGCCAGTCCAAATGATAATCCACGCGTCAGATATTCATTGACTGAAAGTAATTTGAGAGTTAGATTTAAAAATACAATATTAGCCTGCGTTACGCACTGATGAATATTTGCCTATTGCTGTAGCTCCCGCCACGCCGGTCAAGAAGGTCAACTGCCGCCGTATGAGAATTCAGCACCAGTATCCCTTTGCCAAAACTCTCTATATACATAATGTCGCCTATATTCAACATCATATTAGCATCCAATTATATGCTCCACGCCAACTATACAGGGTATTTACCATATTCCTTCCCCCACTGTTCGAAATCTTTCCAGGGCGTACTGGAGAGGCGGGTTCCAACGAAGGGGATGCCCTTAGGACCAGGGGGATATTTGTTCTTTGTCCTCGGCAGCCCGAAAGCAGATCTGGCGGAGACAGCAAGCAAGCCTACGAGGGTAACGAAGCCGAAAATAGAGGCGGGTGAAGGGTTGAGGTCGAACATTCCAAGTCGCACACCCACTGCCTCTGATGTGAAGTCCTACCACACTTTCCAGTTTTTCTCCAGCCCCTGAAGCAAATAAGAGGAATCGACATCGTATGAATTAAGCAGCATAATTTAAGTCCGAAACCAGCATTTTTCGTGCAAGAATTTTACTGACAGAAACAACAAAAAAAAAACTTTTCCACCACGGACATCTGAACAAAAATGGAAGCGGCTATTGTTAGGATAGGTTTGGTGGCGCTCATCCAGCTTTAAAGGGTGACATGCTTCCGGAACGAATTTCCACGGGTTTTCGGTTGAGACGTCAGCTGAGGACCAGAGGACGATCTACATGACAGAATCGACAAAATCGACCATGGAGTTCTTTCCTTCTTGGAGTTGACGCAGTCCAGTATACGTCGTCTCCAGGACCTTGAGTTGATCGCGCCTGCTGACTTCCTAATCAGGACAAGAACCCTTGATACGCATTGTCTGATCTTATCTCTCCTGTCAGCGCTCAGCGGAAATGAAATGTCCTTCTAGCATTCAATCTCCGAAAACCAGTGACATCAAGTTAGTGGCGTTCCGTGACGTACCAGCCTAATTGCCAACCACTGCAGGAGCTCATGTCCGCCACATTGAAGAATAAATGGTGTATTCATCAGCATTCGCAAATCTTTCCTTTGCATAGTTATTGTGAGCTGGCTCATGGACTAGTTTGCTCCACAAGTTTCTCGGTCCGAAATCAAGGCTGGACGTGAAACCTCCTTGGGCCCAAGAAGTTTGGGGATGGTTCAGTAAACCACTCAGCCAACGAGCAATGTTCAACCAGTTAACGTTTTCGACCGCCCTTGTCACTATCATTGCGGGCTTCTTCGTTATCTCTATCATCCCCGTCTTCAGATGGCTCACAAGGGCAGGGAACAAATATCCGCCTGGTCCCAGCGGTATCCCGTTTTTTGGAAACCTCTTCCAGCTCTCCAAGCAAGATTTTGAAGAATGGGGCCATAAATATGGTAAAGGGCTTTGAATTGTCTAACCGCAACCAAATATCCCGGCGCTGAACGCTATGAGTTTAGGCGATATGACGTATCTGGAAGCCTTCGGGCAAGGCATACTGCTGCTGAATTCGCACACAGTGGCCGTCGATCTCCTTGACCGTCGCAGTGGGATATACAGTGATAGACCGAGTTTTATCGGTGCGCAATTAATATTTGGAGTCAATAACGCATGTCTAACTCTTATTGTGTTCAGTGATCAATGCGCTCACACACGGATTATTTTTGGGGGCAGCCAGCTATGGCGATATGTCAGTGACTTCACCTCTACTAGCGCCGCAATCAACTGAACAGCTTTGCCTTGTGACAGGTGGCGCAGGATGCGTCGCGGAGGGCACGAATGTCTGAACAAGGCAGCGACCAGCCGATACTACCAAATACAAGAAAGGGAAGCTTTGATTTTCACCGAGAACTTGTTGCAAGATTCCAAAGATTGGCATCAAGAGGTTTCTCGGAAAGTTTATTCCGTTCTTAACCCATTAACTTCCGTTATCTTATCAATGGTTTCTTCAGTTCATCAATATCCCTTCTCTTGTCTGCCGTATATGACGTGCCTCCGACCTTGTCTTTGGACGACCCCTTGATCAAGAAGTTCAATAACTTTGACAACCTAATTATTGAAGCCGCATATCCTGGGAACTACCTCGTCGAATTCTTCGGTTTGATGAAATTCCTTCCCTCAATTTTCGCTCCCTGGAAGCGCAGGGCAGAGAAAGGATTCATGGAGTTTTCCACCTTCTTTGAGCAGTTATGCCGAGATATCAAGAAACAACTTGTACGCGCTGTTTACCCTGTTCACACTTGACTGAATGTCAATTATTACTGGCGCACTAGGATGCAGGGGATGAAAAACCTGGGATTGCGGGGTACATCGTTCGGGAGCAAAGGCGCCTTGGTCTGAACGATGCCGAGAGTGCTTGGCTACCTGCAACTTTGTATGGATACCCTCTTCTCTACTAGTAACGTATCTGGTCTAACATGGTTGATAACTACAGTGCGAACGGTTCAGCATCGGTCGGTTCACTGAGTTTTTTTTGCTTCATCTACATGACTCAACACCTCAAGGAATGCAGGTCGCTGAAGCATTGTTATGGTTCTTCCTCGCTATGGTTGCTTTCCCTGAAAAGCAGAGAAAATGCCAAGAGGAGCTTGATGCCGTTGTCGGTCGATCGAGGATGCCTACTGTCGAGGACAGCGACAATCTTCCCTACATGAAAGCAACAGTGAGAGAGCTTTTGCGTTGGAGACCAATATCACCACTTGGTCTGTTCCCTACGAATATGTGAATACGATTGAGCTAAGGGCCTTAGCAGGTACCCAGCACGTTACGAGGCAGGTAAGAACCCCGCATGCCTTGTTCCATGTCTGTTCTTGACGCCTTGCAAGGATGACTGGTATCAAGAATACTTCATCCCCAAGGGCACGATGTGTTTTGCACACATTTGGTATTCTTCCTTCAGTCCATTAGAGCGTCCCCCTCGTCAATTTTTTCTTTCACAGGTTAATGAATCGGGATAAAAAAATATACGTAGGTCAAGTGCTGGGTATCCTTCCCAGTTTCGCTCTAAGATGATGTCTCAGGGTCAAGATGCAGACGACTTCAATCCTGGTCGCTTCCTCGACAACCAGAGAAAATTCGTGCCCATAGTCGGAGATACCAAAGATGTTTACCTTGAGACAGAAGGTCAAAAACATGATTTGTCTTTGAACTAGAGTCTCATCTTATTATTTTTCAGGCCACGTAGCGTATGTAAGTTGCATTCACAATGTCCTGTCCAATATCCAGTCTGACGACCTCGTAGGGTTTTGGTCCAAGGTATCATTTATGTTCGACGTTCGTATAGTAATCATTTTGACTAGCGGGTTCAGAATATGTCCCGGTCGTTATTTTGCCAATGACGCTCTGTTCATCATTTTTTCTCGACTCTTATGGGCCACTACAATCTCCCCAGTCATCGACCAACAAACTGGGAAACCACTCCTGCCCGATTTAAAAGATACTGTTGGGGACGGGATAACGATGTGAGTAGAATGGACCGTCCCCTCCCTTTTCTCAGGCTGACACAACTCATGGGGATGCGGCGCAGGCGTCCACCGTCTTTCGAAATCATGGTGGAACCCAGGTTTTCGGAAGCCGCCGCAATGGTTGCACACACAAAGGAGTTGTGTGGATGAGCTATGCGTCGCGCAGCTGTAGGGACTATTGCCAGTGGTCTCGACCCCAACTCAACCCAATCTTTGACATCTTTATTGTGTGGCGAACTCGTGGTTTATTCTGCTTAGATACCGAGTCTCCTAGTTATGTTCTCCATATAGGATCTATTTTCTATGCAACATGGTGAATGAAAGGTACGCCCTCGAAGCCACTCGATTTAGAGTGTCAAACCAAGTTCCTGACGTCTGGTGCATTCTGCCCTTTCGGAAGCACTCTATTTCAGGTGCAATGAAGAGGGAAAATCAAAACTGATGCTGACTCGCTTGCGTTCTAAGGGTTTGTCCACCATTCAAGTACCATTGGTCCAAATACGAACTGTCACCCATTGAATTGGTGTGGGATTTTGCCGATTTTCGGAAGTTGCGAGATGCGAGTCGGGAGACCAATCCATCTGATAAATGCCTACTAGATGTGGATGTTGTGCGCACTTAAGGTATAAAATGATAAGGGCTCAAAGACATTCTTGAGATATCCTTATTCGAATCAGTCACCTCTTAGTATTTCCTAATGTCAGGTCACGCCCATTTCCTGCTAGTACCCCTTCCCGCTTTCGGTGAGTAATTGAGTGAGGTGGCCTCATCATCGTGGCTTAACGTTTAACTCCCAACCTTTATTTTCTTGATATTTTCAGGTCACACTCGCCCTGTTTGTGTCCTAGCTGCACGGCTCGTATTGGAGAAAGATAATGTCGTTTTGACATTCTTCGCACCTCCGCATCAATTTGAGCAGGTCTGCAAGGATATATCAAGCCAATTCCCAAAATCTCTTATCTCTTCCGACGTGAAAGAAAAAGCCCTCAAGAGAATTAGGTGAGTACGAATACTACTTCATCGTTGTTGTGCCATTGAATTATTTTTTCATGTTATCAGGATCGTAACGACATTCAAGTCCACCGATAACAATGTCTTCAACCTGTCCATGCCATTTTTTCAGTCCTACCCAGCAGCCTACGAAACGCTCTACCGGGGTAGGCCCTTCACATGTGCAACAACGGGCGAAGTATTCGATGCTATACCACCACCGGTCGCTGTAATCCTTGATGTGCGTCTCCTATACTCTCTCGTCCCGGGACATCGGTTTATTCATATATTGAACCGCTTCAGCATTGTTCGTTGCCTCAATTACAAGCAACTCGAGCGATAAGTGGCGCAGCTGTGCCTGTCATTGCAATGCTAATATTACCGTCATCATATATGATCTGCTATTTTGGACCGGAATCTCTGGGCGGAGTCGGCGACTTTGGGAAGAAGGAGGCGGCGCGGATTGGTGTCCCCCTGGATGAGCTAAGAAATAAGGTACTTACGTCAAATTCTTGTTCTATGGTAATCAATCAATTGATCGAGCTATGATGGGATGCAATAGTCATTCGAGCACACAGAGGGTAAGATAGTCAAGATCGCAGGTTTACCCAATATGTACGATTATGAGCTCTTTCCTCAAAAGGCTTGATATTCTTCTTTGATCTTCGTGGCTTTTTCTGACCCTTTATAGCTTCCATTTGACGAGTCACCCTTTGCTCCCGTGGTTCGAGGCGGCTTCCAGTGCGTTTATTCCACGGATGATAATTAAAACTACATTCTTACAGGCCTGCATTTTCCTCCGGACAAAAGATTTTTTGATGAATGTGATGCTGCGCTCATCGCAACTTCGCACTCCTACGAAGACGCCTCGTTACTCCAGATGAAATCACACTTCAAAACGCGTTTTCCTATTTACTCCATTGGACCTCTTTTGCCTCCTGGATATAGTCGTCATCCTTTAGAGAGCTCGAAATTGAAGAAGGGTCAAATGGAACGCGATGTACAGGTGTTTTTGAACGAGATGCAAGCTCAACACGGAGAAAGATCCGTTATTTTTGTGGGGCTCTTTCCTTACCATTGGACGAACACTGAAAAATTCGTGGAATTTTTTCAGATCTCTTTTGGGACGATTTTCTGGCCTATGGTGCCAGAGTACATTGATGAAGTTATACAAGCGCTTACAGAAAAAGGAGTACCCTTCGTACGTTATCTTCTTTCAAATTCATTTGCATTTTGTTGATGCCTTCTTCATTTCAGATACTTTGCCATGCATCCCCCTTCGCCAAACTCCCAAAGGAAACTGCAAACGACATAAAATCTTCAGGGCTGGGATTTCTGACAACTTGGGTGCCACAGCAATATGTCTTGAACCACCCGGTAAGAAATCAGGGTCCCTGAAGTTATAAGGGTTCTCATTACTTTGTCCAGGCTACAGGATGGTTCCTCACCCATGGGGGAAACGGAGGAGTGACAGAGTCACTCGGAAGTGGAGTACCCCTGTGAGCCTTTTGGAATTTCCAACCATTCGACCTCATAATTGTTCCCAGGATTTGCTGGCCGTTCGCCGGAGATCAACCGACCACCAGTGCTCACCTGAGCTGCAACCTCAAAGTCGCCTTTGAGCTCGTTGAGGTTCGGACAGGCCCCAATGGGCTGAAGCCTATGCTAAGGAATGGACTTGCGGCGAAAGGAACGCGCGAGGCCGTGGGGAAGGAGATTCGGCAGGTCATTGACGCTTGTCGTGGAGAACGGGGTGAAGAATTGAGGAGAAATGCCGCAGAATTGAAAAGGAAATTCGAGAAGGCTTGGGAAGATGACGGAGAGGCAAAGCGAGATCTGAACGCGTTCCTAGAGCGGTATGTTTGATTGGTTATGGTTGGCCTTGGTATCCAATAAAATTCGGTTTTACTACGAATACCTGCATAGCCTATATAACCGGTTCAATATATAGGTAGAACATATTGATATCCTCCAAAATAAGTGATAGACCTGTAACCGTTCGGAGGATGAGGTGACGATGGAGTACCTCGATACTGGATTCTCCATCGTCGACTCATTCAACGGATGGTCACGAGCCTAAATAAGTGATTCGGATCTCACCATGCCATGTGGAAGCGTTGTATGTTACATGCACGATACCAAATACAAGTAGGCAGAAGTGAATAAAAAAGGGAGGAACAACTCGTGAAGATGAACGAAAAAGGTTATAAGTTCTATACCGAAAAGGGTCGTGAGTTCTATATTCCAAAACTGCGTAACGATCCATGTCGAATCCGAAGCAGCGTTTCTTGTTATCGAAGATTCGGGGACAACAGCTTGAGGTTGCTCTAGCTTGCATCCCAAGACGCTTGGGTTCTCTCCATGGTCCTCGATACTCCTTCCTACTATTCTTGGAAATTCCAAGAAGACGTGCTCCAGCGTGAACAGTCGCGTCGATCGCCCAGTGCCAAACTCCTCCGCCCCTAGTTTGGCCTTTGTAAAGGTTGCTTCAGCCTCCTCTCCAAGACAACTGCGAAGTAGATTGGCGACTCGATGAGATTCGTCTTCACCTCTAGGCAAAGGAAAAGGGTATTGTTCGTGCTGAGCGAAGAAATGAGCCAGCAGGCGGGAGACGTTGGTGCGCGGAATTGCCAGAGCACAGGCGTCAGCTTCGCAACAGCGGTGTTGGAGCGGCAGCTTCCCCTGATTGCCCTCGAGGAGGCGCCGTTGGAAGTCCCCGATAGTCCCTTGGCATGACATGCCGATCATGATGATATGCGGGTTTCTGCTCCATGGAGAAGAGATGACTTGATCTAGCGAGAGCATCTCCGTTTTGAACCAATGGTCTTCACCGATTGCGGAATATTGGTTTCTTGAGATTTCCGCCATAGGGTTTTTTACAATGCGACAATAGATGTTGCGATATCCTACACACCAGACTCTGTTACAATTCCAGTCATGGACGATGTATATTTCGGGGCTTACCTCCATGCGAACAGAAGTGTTGTATCACAGCGAAGGTAGGTATATCAAGTCTTATCCACGCATCCCGGACAAGCAGGAAAGAAATGTAAGAGGGAATGCATGTGAGCCGTCGATCACTACTGGCAACAAATTCTTCGGGGAAGCTATGAAAGGGAAAAGGATGGAGCTGGCGCCTGCTAAGAGAATTAAGTAGTCATACCTCAACCAAGTGTCGCGCTCTTTGATCGTTTGCCTCACCCAGTCCGTAGTTACCCTCGAAACGTAGATTTGCATGGCCTCAGTTTGTCGGGTCATTCGTTCATGTGCTTTGATACGGTAATTTAGCGGCCTTTTCGTGGTGAGTTGCATATTTTCCAGCTCTCTCGCGTTCCTCTCGTACATTGATTGGAGATCGACGCGGACCCTCACTCGAGTCGGTGGGCCAGCTTCGATAGTCGCGATTTTAAATTCGGACAACAGATTACACATAGTCAGTAATCGCACGACAGACACAAAATCGTGGGGGTTCCAGACAGCGTCGACGGTGAGATCTCGGCGTCTATGGGCGGATTTCTGTCGTTCGATCTTCAATACTGGCGTGGAGAAGGAAATTTTCAGCAGGAATTAACAAATATAGTAGACAATGATGCATACCTGGCGACTCCGTGGGTTCATTTGATGCAGATACAGTCTCCGCGAGGTCCAAAAACGAATGGAAACCGATGCGTTTCCAGATGGCCATGTGGTTGACGAGGACGGTCAGATTAGGGTTACGCGGCTTCCCGTGGCTTAGTTCGATTTCCTCGAGAAGGAGAACGGTGTTGATTTTGATTTCCTTCAGGCGGGCCATGGCGAATCGAAGGATTGCTTTATTCTTTGCCGTTCGATAAAGCATGACGAGGTCCCAAAACATCTGTGCGCGTGTTTGACAAGCGCAATCACCAACGTGAGCGTCGAATGCGCTCAGAGATTGAAGTGGTGACACAGGGGGAGGTGAGAAATCTTCAAGATCGCCATGCACTAAAGCACGGTGGAAAATAGAAAGAGCTCGTTCCATGGAGTGAATTACGTGAAGGCACTGCAGAACCGTGCGGCGGAGATCCCCGTAACGCAACACAGTGCTCGGGTCGGAGAGGAGGAGGGGGAGTACCATGGCTCATGAAGTTCAGTCACTTTACCACTTCGTTATATGTTCGTCAAGTTTGGCATACGAAACTGGATTTCGAATTGGCTTTCGGAAATCCAGAGCCAGCCATACCATTAAACCAAACCTGCCTATCTTGTGCATGCGTGTTGGGCTTCAAGCGTCATCGCCACTACGAGACCTAAGAAAGTCTGATCGATCAGCGATACCCCATGTCAAGCAGAAATAACAATCATTTCAAATTGGTAAATTGGTGGAGGCATTTGGCTGAAAGGAAATGTAGTCTCAGAGTTTGTAATGTTGCAATGGGGAATGGGGATGATAATTCAGTAACTGGGGATTAGCGATGAAACGTGGGAAATCGAGTGGCTGATCTTGGGCTGATCCCTAAAACGGGCCAAATTTTGTCCGGACATTCGAGGCCTTTTTTGGTCTGAGTCTATTACCAGCGGGCTCACCCTGCGATTAGGAATTGGATTAGTCTGTCACTGGAGTCAGTGATTCTATCATGATTGTGGATCTGCTACCTTACCTAAAAGGCAGGGCGCCACATATCGCGAAGAACGCGAAATGGGTTTTTTTGTGTAGCTGTCATTCTTGGTGCCAAGTGTTAGAGCAGGTTGCGGCGACCTTTCCTCATGATCACTGTCCAGGTACTCGAATGGTCCCTGTGGAGATCTAAATAGGGGATGGCGCAAGACATGTCACTTGAGCTTGAATGAGTTATAACAAATTCATCGAATGTCAACCTACGTTAGCGTCTATGGGGTACAAGAGGCTGATAGTAGGTTTGGTTTAATAGGCTGAGCTGGCTCAGAATTGCCGAAGACCAGTTCAAAATTCAAATTACAGTTGTGTATGCCCCACTTGTAACGAAGTAACCTGAGATTTCAATGCTGTCACTACTTGACAGGATAAGTACTTAAATAACTGGTACCTGACGTACATACCTTTTTTGGTGTCATCCATTATGCTCAACTTCAGTTCCGTTTGGAACCGCCTACTGCTGCGAGACATGGGCCCACTGATGGTAATCATATTCGTATATCTCCTCTGGCGATACGGTGCTTCAAGGCTCGGTGCACTCACCAAAATACGACCAAGTCCCAAGAAAGAAAAGGATACAAAATATGGAAGTAAGTTCAATTAATCCAACGAGTCTATTACAACTTACCATTTGTTGAAGCCTGGAAGCCCGTGCATTTTAACTACCCCACTATTACTCCACTTCCAACTGATCCGTTGGAAATGAAACCCATTCCATACCGTCCATTCCGTGCAGGAGAATACCCGTTCGTTCTCTGTGCATCTTTCATACGCAGGTGCCTTGGCTTACAGAATCGGCAGCGTCACGATGGGGATCCGCTCTATGAATTGGGATGAATGGATAGAAGTAAGAATATCATCACTTGATACCACCGTGGGGTTTGATCGTTGTTCTAGGTCGACGAGGAATATGTTGCGTACCAACGTACCCGTAGACATCGTATTCGAACGCGAGGACAGGGAGTCATCCGTGTGCTGCCTGATAATCCAGGATTGGTATTATCCGGAGCAGGACCTTGTCTGTTACTATCGTTCCTCTCACATGTCGCCGATGCTAAAATCTATCCTGAAGCTATCGAACTGGTGCACGAACTAGCTGAATACCTCTCACGGCGGTTTCCTACAACGTTCGAAATTGTTCGACATAGTTCAGTCATTTCTGAGACCACTGGGTGGTACGGGCTACCTCCAATCAAGTCGGTCAGAATCCAGCCACTTGGAGAGAGTTATGACCTCCCATTGCACCGCGATGACGGTGAAAACGCTGCCGTACGAGCCTTGGAAATTGCTTCGTTACTGTACGTTTGTACCTCCCTCGCTGTCCAGATCCTCACCCGTGATCTGGTATATCTTCAAGGATACAGGAGGATATCGTCATCATGATGGAAGGTGTGTGTCTCAGCAAGTGCTGCACATGAAATTCATTGTGAGCTATTCAACAGGCAAAGATGGGAGATATTACTTTCAAGCGGGAGCAACTCTTGTAGCGGGTAAGTCTGTGGTATACATTCAGCGTTACAACCTCTAATGGCCGTCGTAGGATTTTGGCGGATGCAAGACAAGATAGGCATGCCTTTGGATGAAATCCATAATTCCGGAAATGTTCCCAGGTGTACGTGATTGCAATGATATTTTGCTCAAGGAGCCGAGTCAACCCTCCTCTCTTGAAACTAGATAAAGAAAAACTCCAGATGAACATGGAACGGCTTTTCCAAAAGCTGGCTGTGGACAAGCCTGTTGCTCGGAATAATTATTTCTTCCAGGTGGTTAAGCCTCCTATTGAAGATGTAGAGGATCCGGACCCCGAAGAACTTGCTTGGTCGGAGACTCTACTTGGTCCTGAAGATGGTTTCAGCAGAACCCATTCAACTTCAACTCATCGACCAACGCCCACACCATCACTTATTCGTCTTCGTACGGAACGCCAGACTCTGCGCCGCCTACCGCATACGGGTGCGATAGCTTTCACCATCAGGACGTACTTGACCCCTGTGGAACATCTTAAGAACGAACCTGGTGTAGTGAGGCGGCTGGCTGGGGCGTTGAGAGGATGGGGGAAAGATATCAGTGAATATAAAGGGAAGGACGCCGGAGGTGGTTGGTGGGAGGTGCTCATGGAGTACCTCGACAAGTGCTCTGATGAGGAGGTGCAGGAAAGCAAAGCAAAGGGAGTGGAGCACAAGTATCCATTTTGAAGTGTTTGAAGCGAAGTTGGTGACTGAGTACTGAACCGCCACTGTGAACCTTTAGATTACGTACCCTCAAGTGATCGACGAGCTGCTGTCGTTTACGTGGCAGATATGAAATACATTATGTCTATCAATCCACCGCTCCTCGAGTTTGAAGCAGAAGCGAAGGGAAAACCCCAGACCTACTAATAACGATAGGGCCGACAAGCGGCAAAGCCCGCTACCTTCTCTCATGAGTCGTGGGTGGTTTACTACTATCTATTAAATATTTGGATGTCGGAAGTGTACCGAATGCATACACAATGAAGAAGAGTTACGGTCTCGCATCCACAGTGGTGACATAATCATTGAAATTTGTAATGCATAGAAATACAGAGGACAACAAGGCTATTATACATAGTACAGTTAATGGGAACGTAGTGGCATAATACATAGGATGAAAAAGGCAGGTGTGAGTTAATATAAGTACTGCATCGCAAACATGAAGACTAGGGTCGATGACGAACTCAAGGACACAGGTGAAAGGTATTATGGGGCGATCGGCCTCAGCGATGAGACAAGAATGACGTGCTCGCTTAGTCAAGTGCACAGCTTGAACAAGATCGTGCATCGGGCTGCCAAAATTTTTTGTCAAACGTCTAAAGTGCAGGCAACCTAAAGGTAGCGGGAATAACAAAGTGTTACCGATGCGAGCCAGCTGAAACTCCGATCAGCTCCATGGATCCTAGCCATGGACCTCGAAGAAAGTAAGGCTTGGAGCTCCCATCAAATGCCATCTCAATTTGGATGAAGCAAGAAGTAATTGCTACTGTTGCCTGAGTTTCTTCTGTCTTTGGGGTCTCCTCAGGGCACAAATCCATTAGAACGCACCATCCTTTACGATAGAAGCTAACTTAAACCTACCTTCTTTGACGAGCAATGAGCATTCGTTATCTCATTCGAGTTGTGGCGTTGTCTTCTACTGTACCTGTACTATTAAGACCTAGTGTTCACATCACACCGAAAGAAAAACACCGAAAGAAAAGACCTTTTTTGATTCGTCTTGAATCAAAAGTTTTTTTCGGCCATGTGGGCGAGAGAAAAATTAGAGTTCGTGAACTAGGTCGTAATAGTACAGTAGTAATGAAGCATCGCCTTCTTTGGGGCTCCACAGGACAATATTTACGGTGCTGCACAAACAATCCTTTCAACGCGGCCACATCCAGACTCCAGATATATGTATACGTATACATTGCGCAATTTGAGCTAGTTCAATCAATTTTTATACATACCAGTCAAGTCAGGTGACTCTCGGGTGCAGTTGACGGTAAATGAGAAGGCGAACACCCCCAAGCCGGTTGACTTCATCCTTCCCACAACCTGGAGATCAGAGGAATCTAAAATGCCACATTCCATCAGACGCAGTGCCCTTTTTTGTCAGAAACGGGGCATCCAAGCCCGAAATTATGGC
>Ga0307509_10005301_pt1 | contig 18030 bp, 17 predicted proteins | sample 10_EM_MG_FD_202245 | JGI IMG/M metagenome (GOLD analysis project Ga0307509, IMG submission 202245) | Populus trichocarpa ectomycorrhiza microbial communities from riparian zone in the Pacific Northwest, United States - 10_EM | ecosystem: Host-associated > Plants > Roots > Unclassified | place...
CAGCATTTCGGAATTCAGGTAACTGTTCCCTACGACTTCAATCGTGAGTTTGGGCTCTGTCACTGATGAGTAGCCACTTGCCTGGTGTAGTAATCATGAAGCGTTGTGGATTGCAATCGACCTCGGGGAGGGGGGGGTGAAGGAATGACGGAGCAGATATGAACGGAGGAGGCGGAGGTGGCTAAAACGGTCCTTTTCATCAAGGTAAGCTCTTTCGCGTTACGCGTGGCTCCAACAAAAATGGACAATCGATATAATTTTACGTTGCAGGAAGGATTTCAATTGGTTAAGACATAGAGGCCCAATTTCAAAAGAGTTTGATTCTAATAGGTTGTCGGTGTATTTCTAAACAAATTGTAGAGAAAGCTGACTCAGATGGCATCTAAGTCTGGGGACGTCGTGCTTAAACGAGGTTCCAGAGACTCAAGCGTTCCCGCAGCACCAGGAATAACATTCCACACCTCTTTGCTTTCTTCAAAGCTGCTTTTGTGGAAAGGAGATCACGAGTTCCTCAGGTTTTTACCCCGATATCGGAAAAGACAGTGCAAAGGCCTTTAAAATTTCTTTTGATCTCATCCGTACTAGGCTCTATCCCTGCTGCAGTGGTTACAAGCGTGGGTAGGGGACTTGGAAGCGATGATCCGAAATCGTGAGGTTTCTAAGTGCTAATCGCGTAAGGCTGGCTGCTTCCCATAATGAGCCACAGTGGGAGGTCATATATACATCCTAAATGCAAGGCTGTAAGGTTTGGATTCGAGCACATCTCGATCCACAGCGTGGAGATTTCAAGGAGGTTTCGTCATTGTTGAATCTGTAACTCGATTCATTGATTACGAACGCTTCTATGGGCGCAGTCTTAAACAAGGTGAGGGCAGTCTTGACAGGGTTCGCATCTATACCCATGAGTTATTAGGAGGCCTTTTGATCTGGATTCCTGTTCGGCGTAGTACGCAGGACGAGGATTTTGACAGATCGTATATGTGACACTGGCATGAGATCCAAATTTTTTTCTTGTAGTTGAGTATCCTGGGAAATTCACTAGCTCGTCTTCGGCAGCTTCTTGTACCCCAGCCCACAGAATGATCTGCGAAAAAAGGTGGATCCGAGCTTTCAAGTGGAAGGAATGGGAGACAAGCGAGGAAGTTTTCATGAGCTGAGATAGTCGTCCTGCTGACACTGCCTCTACAATAAGATTTCTGGTGGAAGCAGCTTCACCGGCGCAGGTCAGGTCAGGGTGACAGACAAAGCCAAATACACAAGTACATACAAGTGACCTGGACTTTATCTTGGTCAGGACCGTCAGGCTTTTGTTTCCTTCTCATACTAGCATATCCCAATGTGATTAATTAAATTCCTGTGCCACAATTTGCTCACTCATTCCATCTCTCCGCCTCGAGGAATCCAGGTTAGCTTTATCCTCTCAAGATCATCTTGTCTACAAAAAAAATTCACCGCCGATTCAGACAGCTGACTATCATGTTGGTATCAAAGCGGTGTGTCACCGATACCTTTTAAAATGTCATCTTTCGGAGCCTTCAGGTATGGATACTCAAAGGCTAACTTGGAGTACACCGGAATTCCACCGAGACAGGAGGACTTTGTAAGCATATATTAACCGGCCGCGTTGAAGGCAGGAAAGATTGGACATACAGAGTACAAGGGCACACCGGCGATCTGCCTCATGCAAAGTTGTTTCTATTTTCTCATGCTATGTCTATTTCAAGGGTCCTGGTCACTTTGCAATCCGAAACCCATCAGAGACTTCCAGAAGCGTGAAGGACTTGCCATGTCGTGACCCCCGAGTCAAGCAGCAAAATAAAGAATCCACCCCATGATTTCGTTCATAATCCATCATGCATCATGGTTCTCAGCAGGCCTTTCCATCAATCCTCTTCCCATTGGCTCAAATCCATCGAGCTAATATCGCCCTTCTTTTACCCAGCCAGAATTTAAATACTTGGATAATTTTTAGGAAGGGGCAAAACAGGTTTCATTAAAGTCGGAAACGAAAAACACAGGCCTCGAGGAGTGATAGGCAGGGGACATATGGGATGCCTAAGGATACCTGCAGGCTTGCTATTCCCCGCATCCGTAATTTCTCGATCTAGATACTGGCAGCTCCTCCAAATGCGTATGAAATAGCTGAGATACGTCAGCGACAAGAAAAAAACTTGAAAAAACAGTTTGACACAGTGCGCACGGAATATTCGAACATGAGTTAAACACATCACATTCGGCAACCCTGTACAATTTTCCGAGCAGCACCCATGGAGGGCAGTCCCTGCATCAACTGATCCTAACCGCCGAACGAGGCAAGTTTAGATAGAACGAGAACGAGAACAAGTAACAAGTCGACTTGACATGAGCCCGGAATGGCAGCTTGAAGGAGGATTTAAAAAAAGCAGAGAGAGACGATCGTCGCCACTCACCGGCTGCATTACCTTCACCGCCGTTCACCGTGCCAGGTCCAAGAAGCGCATATTTAGATCCAGTGTCAAAGAATTCGAAACGAAATAGATTTTTTTCAGGTCCAGTATGTGGCCAAGCGAACGATAAATGGAGAAATAACGAAAGAAAGGGGGAGCACGATGATAGGCATACAGTTGTCGATGAGCGAATGGTACGAAACTAGAACAACGAAGACGAGGGACAGCTGTGAAGTGGGGTGGAATGAACAGAATTAATCATGCTACATAATCCCAAGGCAAAGATACCGGCAACAAGGTGAGTACGATAAGAAAAAGGAAGAGTATGCAATCCAATACGGTACAAAGATTTAGAGCCTTCATCGGTTATAATCTTGGTTATCTGTAAAATAAAAAGAGAATTGTTATAAAGTTGTCGAAAATGAACAAAACAAGACCCACTATATAAACTATACTGCTCTGGAAGATACATCGAAGGTTGCTGGGCGACATTAACCGGACCTGGCATATCATATGCAGGTGAGAGCAAATGTGGATAGCTCGCCTGGTCGAAGAACGGAGGCTGGTACCGGTCATCATTGGCCCTCGACGATGGCGAGTGCGCATGTTGAGGGAGATGTTGTGGCCGATGGGCATGCTCCGGTTGGGGGTGTGCCACACCGTGGCGTGCTTGAGGTGCGTGTAAACCGCTGCCCACAAGACCGGTACTGAAAATGTGAGGAAGTACAGCTGTCGAAAGCGGCGTGTTAAAGTGGTGGTAGTTCAGATTGTCAGGACCCTGCCATGAATAACTGCTATTTGTGTTCATCGTGTGATGGCCCGTCGTGCTGGCGACCACCGTCGAAGGGGAAGAAGAAGTGGCAGCGGCTAGATACGCAGAATTTGCGCTAGGATCGGTCGTGAACATGTCGGCATCCCCAGAATCATAGCTCGGTCGTTGTTGATGGTGCTGGTCGCTCTGACGCATGGATGGTATGTAATCAAATTGGCTACTGTCGATGGCAGGACGCTCATTGTTCGTGAAGGAATTGTCGCCGAGGGCCTGTTCGGCGGAGCGTTTGTTTCTCTCCATTGAAGGGTTGTTCGAAATACTGAACTCAGGTTTGTTGGGAACACAATCACCCTTGGCCCCACCGAAGAGGTCGTGCGCTCTTGCGGCACTTGGCCACACTATCTTCATCGCATCGAGGGTGTTCAAGCACTTGTGTAACCCAACCTTGGCCTGGGGGTCATTGGGATGGACAGTGACTAGACATACAGAAAACCATCAGAAACCTTTTCTGTTCCAGATGTAGAATCTGGACGTACGGTTGGTATCATGCATAATGCTCGCGGTGAACACGTAGTAGCACAAGAAGACAGAACAGTGGTCGATTAAATATTTTTCTTGATAAAGAGCAACTTTAAGGATGGGAATGTTAACAAAATGGGTATATGCAAGAAACGGAGCGTACCGATAGAGGTGATATGATTTGCAGCGGCGTTGCACAATTCATAGCTTTTGGTGATAGTGGCCCGGAGTTCAGGGTCTTCAGAAACATCCGACTGCCTCTGCTTGGCCTGAAGGACTTGACCAATGCTACGGCGGGCGATCAATTCTTCAAACCACAGCACAGTCGAGGGAAACTCACAAAGGACGATGCAGTAACAAAACTACACACCAATACTGCATGTGTAATGTCAACACATTAGGTAGGGGGGTCTGCTGTCTCGAAGATGGCGAAGAAGACACCGAGCCAGGGTCGAAGCGCAAATGGTCGGGCAGGTCGAGGTACCATTTATCAAGGATGCCTTCTAAAATGGTGGACTCTGCATGCCTACTAGAACCAGGGCGCACAGAGTAAATAGATTGAACAATCGCGCTGAGGATCCCAGCTTTTATGTTGTTTGCCGTGAGTCAGCGTCGAAGCAGATTGGGAGTATAAAAAAAAGACGCACACAATCTTGCGGATGCATTGAAACACGAGATAATACGACCCGGCATAGCGGATGACCTACCAAAAGGTGTGTCCAAAGAAAACTCCTCATATTCCTCGGGGTCCTCTTCGTTGGGCAGTGGGGTATCGAAATCCCTCTCAAAAATCATAAGCGGTCGACCTAGAACAACTGAGCATCTCGTTCTCAATCGGTTCACAAAGAAACTCACCAATATAACATGAAACATATTTATCCATAACCACACATCCAAACCAGATCCTCCGCCTCTCACTCAGCTCCCACTCATTGAATAACATCCCACCCAATCCTTCCCGCTCCCATCCCTCCGCACTGCGATGCATGCCTAGATCCTGAGCCATCCGAATACCCATACCGATATACGTCCACGCCTGCGCCATCGCTCCAATCCCTATCTCTCGATAACCCATCAACAGGAGGGCCTGGCATGTCGACGGTCGGGAAGACGAATATGTGGAATCAAGCAACACTTTCGCGCGATCGAGATACTCATCGCCAGCAGACCACATAGTGGTGGGGTCTGAGGGCCGTGGATACGCGACCTGGTCTGCATATCGTGCGGCCAATGCGTACATGACCAGTAGAAGGAGGGTGGGCACACGTCGAGGACGACAGTTGAATGGAGATGTTTTGTTAGGCCCATGTCTCCCGCCCGCGGAGTCGGCGGCGGTCGTACGTTCGGGCGACTGTTGTGAGTCGGGACTCATTCTGCATATAATTATTAATAAATTTGAGTAAAGTAGAGAAGTAGCTTACGGTGATCTGTAGGACTCCAGGAAGGACTGCTTGTGTATGATTGGGAAAATTGGCTGAACATATTTGAAGTACAGATCCAAGAGATGCTCTTGGACTTCTGAGGAAGGGAGTCGGGATAAAAATTCTTCTTCATCGCGCAAATTCGGCGAGCTGGAGGGTAAAGGAGGCCATACACGGGCTTTAGGAAATCGCCTACAAAGAAAGTAACAAAGTAAATGCCTCGCACAGAAAATACAAGCAAGAAATTCAAACAAACCAAATGCCTCCCTCATTCCTTCTATCGATTCTCTCCTTGTTTCCTAGAAGATACAAGCCGCTAGCTTTACCATGATACCGGACTTGCTCGTCCTCGTTCAAACTAAGTTGGCCGACCGCGCCGGTAAATTCCGCCTCCTCTTCACTGTCAATATCCGATGTCATCTGACCAGCATCGGCGCTGGAGCTTCGACGAAAGACACTTCCTGCATCCCCTCGACGGCTCTCACCGACCAAGGCCGAGGGGACGGGGCTCCTCAGAGACCGGGAGTACCCTGCACTGCTTCTTCGTGACTGGGGCTCGAAGATGCTGTTAGAGAACGGTGAATGCTCCCCTTCGTCTACTCGTCTTCTTTGACGTCTTGAATCATTATTATCGTCCGCATCTCCCTCGTTGCCGAGGGTATGTGGGCTTTGATCTCCTCGTCTTTCTCCGCGGTTTGCCGAATGAGAGTCAGTGCCGGAGGAAGGAGTCCCCGTTAGGGCGTTGAGCATTGCCGACACGCGGTCTTGCCAGTCATTCGAAGGGCTGATGAATTTAGATTTAGATATCTAAGTGAAAAAAGAAATTTCCATAAAACTCACTGTGTCGAAGCTAGTTTGTCTCCATCACGTTTTTTGTTCTGGCCCTGTCCGGAACCATCCGAGCTATGTCCACTCTGCCCCCCATCCCCATTCCCAGCGGTTCTTGTAGTCTTGCCTGTGACGCTCAAGCCGGTATCTCTCTTCCTGCCCTTGACGCCATACGCGGAGTTATCGACGCGCGCGATAATTTCTTTTGCGAGGGGATCCTTTTGAAATGTTTAGGTCTCGAATAAGTGAAGAAGAAAAGAGAAAAGCGCCGTCGGATCGACAACGAACTCCTTGGCATTGGTATGTCACACCAGGGCCAAACTACTCGGAGTCGCTACCAATTTGTGGCTGGTGTTATCGCATCCCGACGTATCGTCTCATCCCGCAAACAGCACGTATTATAAAAGAGAAAAAGAACGGAAAAACATACCTTGCCAATATCACGTAACAGGCTTTGCGCGCGGTCATCCTTGGTAGCAAGCATAATTCCCAGAAGCGCTTCTGTTTGGTGCAGGCGCGCTTCGATGGCATCAATGTAGCCCTTGGGCGGGCCGCGTTTCCGGGAGGGCCCTAGAAATGTGCATGCTGACGGAAAAGACAGTTAGAAGAGATATTAACAGTAGAGTGGGATACCGATCCGAAGGCTCGAAAAGGAATAGAGTGCGAGATATGCCAAATGGTATTTCGTCGCATGAGGGCGGGACCAACAACGACGTCACGATTTGGAATTCCGTCAATGATGGACTTCCTTTATGACTTTCCTCTACGTCGTTGGGGAAGAAGATGAAGGACTACTCACAAGTTCCTAGCATTATACAGTTCTTGCAAGGTTCGCTCGGGCCCGAACGTTCACATTTGCATTTGGATTTACGGCACTGATCACAAGCTACAAGTGGGAGAGTGCACGGGTGCAATCCAAGGCAGAGAGCAATTGGTAATGATAGAGAGATTACGAAGGATAACATCGTCAGTCGGGCCTTATGGTGGACAGAACGACGCACCTTTACTGCTCCTCCGCCTAACTGCGCGGTCGTTGTTGCTGTTCCCGCCTGGGGCGGCTGAACCGCCGACATACGCAGCAAGGCCTGATTGGCCAACGGACAACTCCGCAATATCATCGTAGTCGTCGCTATACGACATTGTGTTGCTGGGACTCGTGCTCTGGGACTGGCTAGTAAGTGAGAGACGGTCCGTGAAATCGTAGGAGGGGTGATTTTGATTGAGGTGGATTCGATGTGGGAAATGAGACACTGTGGTCGAGCACCAATAGTTGTTTGTGTTGGCGAGATTGGATTGTGCACCGAAGCGATATAGCGGGATGGTGGAATGATGCTGAGAAAGAGGGTCGTGGGACGATGGGTGAAACTTGAAGTGGAAGGCCGGAGACAAGTCGGGTGAAGCTTCTGCTTTCACTGTGCCTCCGTTCACATGTCCTCGAGCTCCTTGAACAAAATGAGGTGGTGCGTCAGCCAAGGATCCCATGGCCATGGTTTCTGGAGAGGGATTGGGGAAACAGTCCGAGTTTTGTACTCACCTGCAATAACGAGAAAGCTATTAGTATCAGTGTTTCTATTTGATCGAAAGAGGGGTCCACTGAATTGAGGCCGCCGATGGAAAAAACATACCTTACTAGATCACAGATTCCATGCCGTCAACATGTCCCAAATGTGGAAGCTCCCGTCACAGTCTCACGGAGGTCCGTATTCTTACCCCAGACGGAGGTCGGCCGACAGTCGATCGTTGTTGTCGAGCGGGACACCTCAGCGCTGACCGATTCATACGATCCATTCTTTTTTTTTTCGCTGTCAAGCCAAGTAGTTGACGAGGAGGGTGAGCCCTACCTGGTCTCTGCGACACTCTCAAAATTTCGCCCACGCTGTCTCAATATTCTTAGAATTTTTCTGCAGTCCATCGTCCATCCCCGATCCAAATCGAATCAACGATCTTCACAACATGCTTATGTCATGCCATGCATGTCCAGTCTTCTTTCTCAAGAAATGAAGACAATTGACGACATTGGAAACCTGGCAACTGGCATACAATTTCCGTCCCTCTTCTCTTTGGCTTCACTGTCTGTCTCCGAACAGTCAAGTAATTTTGCAGGTGCACCTCACCTCGTGTACGATCGCGTAACTCGTCAATGAAGAACCATGATCGACATCACAGCCTCTTTCGAAATCCCCCCCCCAGAATACGGCAGGACCAAACAAAACAGCTCTCTTTCGTATTGGCTTGCCAAAATAATTAATACCACAACAACCTTGTGTAACTAACGTAAGTTACCCTGAGGCCTTGTAATTTAAAGCTCCCGAGTGAGTGATCTAGGAATGTGCGTTGTGAATGGCCGAGAGAATAAGGTGGAATAAGTCAGAAGGTGCCTATTCTGACGCTTCTCCGTTTGAATCTCAAGACCTAGTTTTAGCCTAGCTTCCATGCCTCTCACCTTCGCCTGTCCTCTATTCCCCCCGAAAATATCTAGCTACTTAGTTGTTCTTGATCTTGCACCACAATGCAGGGACTCCGAACTCACCACTCTCTTACCATTCCTTCGTCTTCCATGTGTCCCTCACCAATTCCGTACCTCTCTCAGGCCGTCTAAGGATATTGGGGAGGGAAAATAACTAAATTCAGCTAAATTTGACTAAGCCCGCAAACATGAGATGAAAGCAATGAGGCCAATGCCTCAAAGATAAACATGACCACAGCACCAGCCTTGGCTTTGAAAACAGTTGTGCTCCCGTAAAATTGTAAGACTGATGGATTGTTTTATTTCTCAGATGAGTAAACTAAACAGGCGTTGGCTGGTATCTTCGTATTGCGATCGTTCACCCCAAAACAAAGACCAGAACAGGAGTTTTGAAGACGCTTGGAGCCAGTTCCGGCAACAACGCAACGAAAATCAGTAATAAAAACTCCCTCGACGACGCTTGTGATGATGTTGTCAGAGGAACAGTTTCGTTGCAATTATCCATCAAACCAGTACTAGTAGCTAGTGACATCCACCGGCTGCTGGAAAATGGGTTCAAAAATTGTGGGCTCGATTGCTCGGGCCCTACTCGGAAATCAAATTTTGGATTCTTGTCTCGAATTGAGTTCTTTGAATATTTTTTCTGCTTTCAAAAACACATTTGCCAAATGCTACCACGGTCCCTACAGATTGGATATATGTAAGTTGAGATCTGTTTTGATTGCGCCTCGAAAACACGCTTTTTTATATGTGTGGACGCCCATGACAGCGCTTCTAGCTCAGTCTGTTGCCAAAATCCGGTGGACTGATTTTTCACCCCCCAAGCCCCCTGGAACGACTCTCGCACCTAGTCGAGAGAGATTTAGTTTACCCCAAAATGAAACTCCATAATTCTGGGCTGACATGGCTGACACTATGTATCGTCCCAATCTTATCTGGTTGCCAATGTTGTCGCCAGGTACTTTGGGGATCGCCGAGCACTGTACCAACATTCCGACCACCGTCAAGATATCCCTGTTCCTTGTTTTTGTCCGGACCGACTGCCAAATAATTGCAATGGCCACTAACTGCACATGTGTCCCGCGTCGAAGGCCTAGGAACGGGCGCTTCAACTCTGAGTCTCCATCGAGCATACATAGTCATTTCAAATACGTTGCCATATATTGGCGCTCGCGGGATCGAACAGCAAATACTACGTTTGCAACACCATTTAACGTGCTTCATTCACATATAATTGGCCCGAGTCGACGGCAACGTGATATAAAATGAACTAAGGTTTTCTAAACTGGATTACCGTAGATCGAAGCTCAAATTTTTCAAAATCGCGGGTTTAAAAATGTCATAAAAAAACGAGGAAAGAAAAAAAAAAGGGTAGGGTGGCGATTCTCTTCAGCCTGACATCTTTTAGTGAAGGTTTAGACCCTTCACCGGCACCACCCAGACGGGTTGAGCTCAGACCTCACAAAATGTCGCGGAGGATCGTCTGTGGCATAAATCAGCTCACCACAGGCCAAAGTTGTGGCAAGGAATACTTGTTTCTTCTCGCTGTCACTTTTCTAGAAAGTGGATTCGGGCTCCTCCGACCTGTGGTGCCTCTGAAGTTTATTTCACAGGTCGGATTTGCGGTGGTCCTTGAATGACAGAATGATTTTACTCTCGGTTTTCTAGAAACGCAGCCTGGAATTGGACTCGGAGTCTCGGACACCTCCGACTGTCGATCTCGAACCTAGAGATATCAAAAAATTGGACTACACACTTGCTTCCCTGAGACTAAGCCTGTATTAAAAGCACATTAAATTAAACTGTCTCGAGTTTCCTCACTCTTGGAAGTATCGAGATCTCAGCCACTGAGAGGTTTCCATGCGGTGTGTCAAAATGGGCGTGCGAACAGAAAGGCTTTTAGACGCCTGGCACTCCTCCAGTCTAATCGTAAGGCCTTAAGTGTGATAGCACATCTCATGTGGAAGGAAATATCGCATATCATTCATCGGCGTCTGTTAGATCCAACCTAAGATTACCTCGTTTCCCCGCAAAACATACGGCCCTGAAGCCATGTGTTACCAGGTACAAAAATGGAAGTTTACGCAGACGCAGACGCAGATCGGCGTTAAATCGCCGTTGATTGGACAAGCTAACTTAGTTAAGTTTTGCACATGTTAAATATCTAGTAAAAATCCTGGGCAACCAGCCAATTAGGTTTATCAACGGGCGCTTCGAATTTGTACCTGCCCCCAGGAGATTCTGTCTGATGGATGTAAAACGTGGTCAAACGTGGTGTACGCACCACAACACGTTCCAATTCGAATTCGAAGCACCCGGAGATGAGGGCGCCGTGATGGACAAGCCTTGATAGTCGTTGTGCGTGTTTCCCATGAGGTAGGTATGCCAAAATAATAGTGCTATGCTCCATTTATTTTCATTTTCAGGAAATTTAGAGATCATGCCACTTCAGATTGCCTAAATCCACGTTGGGTTCGCGTTTCAGGAGTTATTTTCGTGTGGCTTCCTATGGGTTAGATGTTCTCTTCTGTATTAAGCTTAAGATGATGATTATGTGATGGCTCATGGTAATGAAAATGTGTCGACATATGAGGTTACATATCCACAGCTATAAGAGGTATAGCCAAGGAGCTTACGACGTAAGATAAGGTGTTCCGAGTTGTTCTTCTCGTCTTGACAGTGACGTTCGACTGCTACAGACGATATTCTTAATTTAATATTTCGTCATCGGCTGCCGTGAAATTAGTCAGGCCCCAACCATCGAATAAGGGCTTCGTTATCAACGGCGAGGTCGGTGAGAACATCACCATGATAGCTAGAATTCCGTCAAAATCACAGTCCAAAAATCAGGCAATCAGAAAAAAAAGACGTATGTACGGACGCGGAGTATTTAAAAATGACTCCTAGAACAATAATCCCAATCCAGATTCGACCAGACTTACAAACCTGGACCACATGAGCGCATATGAGCGCAACTCGGCGGATTTGAAGAGCAATATACAGAACAATCGACCGATCTAAATTTAAATACATACAAAGGTCGTAAAACGCTTCCAAGGTTCTGTTGGACTTATTCGGTTTGGTTCCTATCCCCACAAAGAAAAAGGGCATATCAGGGACCAAAGGCACATCGGGGTGCTTGAAAAGCGTTAGGCGCCGCAAGCCGTGATAGCAGCTAACGAGTCAGATTTGCAATGATCAGGGCCATCGATGGTACGGCCACCGTAAGGTTCGATGATGAACTACATACATAGTTAGTCAATGTACAGTCGACTCCCTCTTAACTCATAGCTTAGATAACGCATACCCTTCTAACACATACTTTTTCAGTCCACCGAGTTGGTTCGCAGGGAAATGTACACCATTTGGTAGGATATCCTGTCTTCAGGGTCAAAAAAATAGCAAATTGGTTGCACGTCATCATGATTGCACCACTTGAAACGATTAAAAGTGACTTACATATAGTGACTTACATATATGGTGCTTTTAAGCTACAGAACTGACATTTCATAAGAGCTACCAAGACATAATTTTTGCGCGACTCTTATGCCTTGGCTGACACTCCCTTGCTACGCAGACTTCACTGCCAGATTTTAGCTGATAGTTTTCAGTGTTTTTGATTCAAATAATCTACATTACTGTTCAAGGCGTATTTCCGCATAAATTGGATCCAGTTCGACCTTTTTTCTAGGGTCTATTTTTAGCACAGCTCAGGAAGTGCCTAACTCATAACTTGGGCCGTCCACAGAGAGGTATGGGTTATGAGGGAGTCGACTGTAACGACTGAGTCAAGAGATGACGAGCAATGGCGGGTTCGGGTTATTTTTTAGAATCGAACAATGCCTTTCGACGACCGTTCAAATTAGTGGACGTACATACATGAGTGGTTCTCAAGTCAATGTCCAGATCGTGTTTCAGAGACAACACATTGCAAGTGAAATACAGGCATCCGATTGCAAGTACGATCCGGTGGTACTGTATAAGAACACTAGGAGGATACAGTGTGTGCTATTACGCAGGGGCAGTCAATAATAATATAAACTTTTGGGAATGTAGCGTGAGTTCGTAAGTTGTTTTAAAGGAATAGAGAAAGAGGAGAAAGAGCTGAAAGACCGTTCAAATAAATTTGAAGAGGGAGAGGCCTGGTTACTAAAAGTATAAAAAAAAAAAAAAGAAAAAAAAAAAGAGAACGATGGAAAAACGTGTTGAAGACAGGGGTAAGGGGGAAGGAGTAGTGCATGTGAGGCAACAAGCCTCAAATAATATGAAAAAAAAACCAAGGAAAAGAAGTATAATCTCAATGACCATCGACCATTTGTGCCGTACCCAATTTCGACGGTGGTGGCGGCGGCGGGATATTCGACACCGAGGACGATGACGCCGACGGGCCAAGGCGAGGCGACGAGTGCCTCTCCCGATCCATCCGATCACGATCGGGTCCACCTATCACAATGTTATGCCCGCCGCCGGCCCCACCCCCGCCAATGCCAATACCATTCACCGATATCGCGGATCTGCTTCCTGGCGGCGGCGGATGCAATGACGACATCAAAGGGGATGTCGTTCGGCCACTAACTGGGTTATTATGATACGAAGCTGACGACGACGACGACGACCCAATTCCGTTTGGCAATACAGAGTCTGTCAATGGGGGTTGCTGGCCAAGACCGAGGCCGGAAGAGGAGGGGGTGGAATGGTGGACGTGTCCGGTGGGCGTGGACGTTCGACCTGGACCCGAGAGGCGCGGAGAGGGGGAGTATGCTGAACCCGGAGGCGGTCCAGATAGAAGGTGTTTACTGGGTACGGGTGACAATGGGCGAGTTTTGGGACTGCGGAAGAAGAAAATCAGTGATCCATGATTTGTTAAGACACAAAAATAAATTTACCTCGTTACAGGCGAGCGGTGCGAATTTGACATTGAAGTTGGGTAAGATGGACTTTGTGGAGGCCGGGCACGGCTCGGCGGTGGAAGAGGTGGGGATGACATCCGATGGTAAGCAGAAGATGAGTTATTACTGTTTGGAATACGACCCATAGGATGTGATGGATGTGATGAAGAGCTTGCTGGGTATCGATGGGCCTGAACTGGAGAGCGGTCGTCTGACGAGCCCATGTACCCAGGTGGCGGAGGTGGGGCGCCTGAAGAGGACATCCGGTACGGCGGATCGTCCATTGGATTACCAGGAGTATTCCAGGAAGGAGGGCCTCGAGGAGACGAAGTAGATGATGAACCATTAATGTGAGTGCTTGACGAAATCCCGCTCGCTGTATGCTGACTTGAGGCCATCGTAAAAGGCGTGGCCATCGGCCGATCACCTCGGTCTTCCAAGGGCATCATAGGAGGTCCAGAGGAATGTCTATGAGAGTGAAGCTTGCGGGCCTCTCGCTCGTTGCGATCCCGATTCATCGCATCCCTTTCCCTATCACGATCACGGTAGTCAATCATCGATGGGTGATGATGTCCCTCCTCAGAGCCCTTGGTAGGCCAATGAGCCTCTCTTTCTCGAGGTGGCAGCGAGGATGGGGGAGGTTTTGAGCCAGAAGAGAGGGTAATGACCTCCGTATGTGATTGACCTGGCCCTGAATGGAACGAGCCCGGAGGTGGACGAGAAGGCTCATATTCCCTTGTGGACCTTGGACTATGCATGATTGAGTTTGCTCCTGCCGGGGGCGGCACAGAGGACGAGGAATGCTGTCCATGGTGATGGTGTACGACATGGTGATGATGTGGCGCCCGGTGATGGTGATGTTGTCCATGATGATGTGAAACCATGCCGGAGGAACCTTGAGAGGAATGCAGATGAGAAAGCCCGGAATGCGAAGAGGCACCCGAAGAACCAGGAGGAGGTTGACGGTGCTGTTGTGCCATTTGCAGGATATGATGATGTTCACGCTGCCGTTCTCTCTCAAGGTCGTCCCTCTCCCTCCGAGTCCTTTCTCGCTCAAATTCCCTGTCCCGTTCGCGGTCCTTCTCTTTTTCTCTCTCGCGATCATCTCTCTTCCTCTGTTCCCTCTCTCTCATCATCGCCCTCTCGTCGTCTTCGTGCATTACCCTCGCATCCCATTCTCCTTTACCCGAGGCACTGGGCGCACGGTCGAGGTGGAACCCACTCATACCCATACCAGTACCCATCCACGATCCATTCGGCTTTGCGCCGCCTCCACCAGCCGCTCCATTCGAAAGAACAGGCACAGGCGATATCGAGCGCCGTCCATTCATCAGACCACCTTTCACGTTGCTCCCATGATGGTGTGCCGCTGAGGATGAAGGCAAAGGCCCATGCACAATACCGCCAGCACTAGCACTCGCTTGCGATGAGAAAAACGGGTGATGCGGCATCAGCTGGTGCCCACCACCACCACTCGGCCCTCCAGGCCCGACACCGCTCATCTCGTGATCGCCTGGGTACGGACCGTGTTGCGAAGACACCTGAGAACGGCCACCATGACCCGAAAAACTGGAATACGGGATATTTTCTCTTAATGTGGCGGATGAAGGGCGCGGCGGTGGCGGGCCGAGTGGGAGAGCACCGCCGCCTGGACCTTGAGCTGCATACGACGACGATGAGTCTCGCATTCGTCCTACATTTGTTGGATGTGGAGGACCACCCGGCCCATATGAAGACGGTGACAAGTCCCCATATTGATCATATCCCATCCCGTGCTGCTGGTGCCCATGAAGCGAAGGAGGACCCATCGAGGAAAGTGGTGTTTGTGAAGGACCAAGGTTTCCATTAATCCCCATACTCAAGGTTCTTCCCATTCCCGACAGGCTAGGCCCGTTCCGCCCTGTTTGCGAGTAAGGTTGTGACTGAGAATGCGATGGTGGTTGGTGTTGCATCTCGTATGCAGAAGGCGGCCTTTTCTGATATTGGCACAAGTATTCCAGGTCGCTGGAAATTTCCGCGGACGAGAGTGTGGATATTTCGGGATACACGAGGTGTTTGGGATAATGGGAATGGTGGAGGTAGTATGTGTCCGATTTGTTCTGTTTTCTTGATCCGAAGGGGTATGATTTAATGATCTTGCGGATGGATGGTGGTGGGAGGATGGCATTATGGATGTCGATGGGTGATGGAAGTGGGATCATACGTGCTGTAAAGGTCGGCAACATTTTTAGAAACTTGGTGGAAATTGAATGAACATAAACCGAACCTGGTTGAGGTCTCTCTACAGCTCTACGATCTCTCTCCAACCGTCTGCGTTTTCTGCTGGTCTCGGCTATCATTTCAGTTTGAAGTTCGTCGGTCGCATGCTGCAGAAGTATACTTGAGAAACAGCGATCAAGTATCGAGAAAGGACAAAAAATACCTTCCACCAACTCCAGACCCCGGATTCATCTGCTTTCCTTCTTGTGGTGGCGCTGGCCACTTCAAAGGTTCGTTTTCTGGAGGCGAGCTCAAGGCGTTTATCCCGCCGTCTGGACAATTCTTTCTGGAGGTGCTGCAGTTCCGGATGCGTCGCTAGAAACAGATAAATAAGCTTCAAACAAAATGAAAGATCAAAGAAAATATCCATACATGCTTGAACCATCTTCTCTTCCCAAGCCAAAGCCTCCATCTTTTCCAAATATACCCGCTCACGGAGCAACGCAAATTTAAGCTCGATCATTGCCAGTACATCGAGTGCCTCGGCACGATGGGCGGGCTGAAGGTCACTCTCATGGTCGTCCGCATCACCGTCAGGCGAAGGCTCCTCCTCCTCCTCACCCTCGCCTTCCTCACCCTCCTGTTCCGCCTCGGCGGCCTCTCCGTCATTTTCCTGATCTTGATCTTCGTCGCCCTCATTGTCGGCGGCGTCATCCTCGCCTTCAAGGGCCTCTTCTTCTCCATCAGCCTCCTGTTCTTCCTCTTCGCCAACGGAATGTTCTTCAGCATCTTCCTCCTCCTCTTCCTCCTCTTCCTCTTCCTCCGCCTCCTCAGGATCCTCATGATCTGCAGCAGTCTCTGCATCTTCCATGGATCGATCGTTGACCTCGTCATCTGCACCATCAACACTCATATCACCAGTCTCAATGACAGCAACCTGCGCGATACTCGTGTCAATTTTGAGATCGAGAGGAGGTGGAGGGCCTTTCTTTGTTGGTGGATTAACGATACTAGGCTTGACTTCCACAGCCGTCGTGCCATTGAGGTTGGCATCCCTTCTGTCGCGTGCAGCAGCAGCAGCAGCACCGCGACCACGGTGTCTGCCCCTGCCACCCCTGCCTCCTCGACCACGTCCGCCTCTGGTTTTGACAACCGGCCTAGGGGGTGGTTCTTCCTCGCTGGCCTCTTCTGCATCTGACTTTGGATCAAGTGACGGCGATCGCGAGCGAGATGCCGCACCATTGCTCGATGCAGCTGTGGATGTTGCGGGTAGGTCATTGGCCGGCGGGATGAGCGAAGCGGACGCAGCCTCGCGAGCAAGAGCATCCGTGAACGCAAGCGCCGCCAGAGCCCGAAGGCGGATTTCATTTGCATTGGTAGAGGATGTGGAAGAGGTGGGTGATGGGGGATTGGATTTAGGTGAAGGAAATGGGGGTGGTTGGACTTTGATCGGTTCGTCCTCTGATTCGGTCTCGGGGTCGACAGCAGATGCGTCTGAACCCGCATGCTCGTCTTGTGGTTGTTGGGTTTTGGTGGCACCGTTTTTCTTCTTCTTTGAGGGTGGCTGGTCGGGTCCCGTAGACTCGTCTTCACCACTGCTTTTCCGTTTCTTTGCAGAAGAAGCAAGGCCACGAGGTTTGATAGGCTTCCGTTTCCTATTTGATGGATAAGGAGACCCGTATGCAGAACCGTCATCGTCGTCGTCGTCGCCATTGACACCACGGGGATCATCCTCATCTACAGCATTAGGCTGCTGCATCATCCGCTTGGCGGAAGCAGGCTGTCGAGACCGTTTTTCAGGTTTGCTGTCTCCAGTCTGTGGGTCATCTTCGCCGCCGCGTTTTCTGGGACGACGTTTGACACCGTTCTCGCGGACCTTTCCGGGGCCCAAGACCGGGCTAGCCCCAGGAAATCGCGGAGCAACGTACGGGTCAGAACGTCTTTGATGGGAAAAGTCGCGGGGGACTTCCGCCTCGTCCTCCTGGGCGCCCGACTCGTCATCGTCGAACTCCTCTTCATCGTCTTCGTCCTCGTCTTCTTCCTCTTCCTCTTCCATGGCGCGAGGCGGGCCTGTCGCCTCCTCTTCTTCCTCTTCGACAGCGGGATTACTGGCAGACGCCTTTGTCTCTGCCCAACCCCACATGGGGGCAGGCACGATACTACTCCTCTTCTTGCGTCCGGGACCTCCACGGCGCGCAGAGAGCGAGCGTTGGTGCTTGCCGCGATTGGCTGACCTGGAAGCGGACGAGCCGGGACGCGGGCTGGTGTGGGTTGGGGGATTGGCATCGTCATCATCATCAGCACAGGGTCCCTTGGAAGACGAGTGGGTAATGGTGGCGGACGGGGCCCGCTTATCTGCCGAGGCCGATGGATCCTGGTCGTCGTCTGTGAGCTCCGAGAGCTCCGAGTCTGTGTCGAGGGCGCGGAAGGGGGCGAGGGTGGTGGGTGGTGTGGAGGTGGGTTTGTTGCGTTGGCGATCTTTGTTGGGCGGGGGGGATGGGGAGGGCGA
>Ga0307509_10005302_pt1 | contig 18029 bp, 18 predicted proteins | sample 10_EM_MG_FD_202245 | JGI IMG/M metagenome (GOLD analysis project Ga0307509, IMG submission 202245) | Populus trichocarpa ectomycorrhiza microbial communities from riparian zone in the Pacific Northwest, United States - 10_EM | ecosystem: Host-associated > Plants > Roots > Unclassified | place...
CCCCGCTCCTTTTTTTTAAAACCGTCCCGCGAAATCTTTGCCCTACATGGTGTTCGGCTTCTTACGGAATAACTCATTAGTTTCTTCCGTACTCAACAAACTGCACGGGCAACCGCCTACCTATGACAAGAAGTGAGCATTTGAACTAGAGCACTGATAATATGTTGGAGTTGATTGGAATCTGAGCTGACAATCATGGGGTAATCAGGTCACAGTACAAAATGGGCCGCACCTTAGTATGTCTATTTATATTTATTTATTTTTCCCCCTTCGAGGTGGGGGATATGTCTGTCGCTAATGTCGTTTGCTGGAATTAGGGTGCAGGTACCTATGGAATTGTTCGCGAGGCAGATGGGCCCACTGGAAAGGTCGCTGTGAAAATCATTCTCAAGAAGAATGTCAAAGGTAACGAGCAGATGGTATACGATGAGCTGGCGTTGCTGCAGAAACTTAAACATCCGCATATTGTCGCATTTAAGGATTGGTTTGAATCGAGAGTGAGTGACTTTCGTAGCCATTGGGGTGGGAGAATCTGCTATATGGGTGCTAACACTGGGGGTTCACGTCGTAGGACAAATACTACATTGTCACTCAACTAGCAACCGGTGGAGAGCTTTTTGACCGTATTTGCGAGTATGGGAAATTTACCGAAAAGGATGCTTCCCAAGTCGTGCGTGAGGTCTTGGACGCAGTGAATTACCTGCACAACAACAACATTGTCCATAGAGGTATGTTATGCGAGTTACGCAATTATTGAGTCCTGATGCTAACCTTGCGGGGGCAGATTTGAAACCCGAGAATCTTCTATACCTCACTCCCGATGCCAAATCTTCCCTGGTCTTGGCAGATTTTGGTATTGCCAAAATGTTAGATTCAAGTGATGAGATGCTAAACACTATGGCTGGATCTTTTGGATATGCCGCGCCTGAGGTTATGCTAAAGAAGGGCCATGGAAAAGCTGTTGATATGTGGTCTTTGGGAGTCATCACTTATACTCTGCTCTGTGGATACTCTCCCTTCCGCAGCGAGAGTCTCCCGGATCTCATCGATGAGTGTAGCAAAGGAGGCGTTATCTTCCACGAGCGCTATTGGAAAGAGGTCAGCCGGGACGCGAAGCTCTTTATTGGTGCGCTTCTCCAGCCTAGGCCTGAAGACCGCCCGACTAGTCAGGTAGAGCACCCTTTGAGTTTGGTCTTGGTTAGACGTGGAGGATGGTAATTTTTTCTGATTTGTGTGGTTCCGCAGGAAGCGCTGAGGCACACCTGGCTCATTGGTGAAACTGCCACCGATTATGATGTCCTTCCGGAAATCAAGTCTTATATTGCAAAGGCTCGTCTCAGGCGTGGTATCGAAATGGTTAAGCTTGCGAATCGTATTGAAGCACTCAAAATGAGGGCTGATGATCCTGAAGAGGATTTGCCCGCTGATACTGGAAAGACAGCGACTCAAGGAGTTTCTTCCGCTGGCCAAAATCCATCGGGATCAGGTGGGGGTGCAAGAAGGCTCTCTAGGGCTGCTAGATCGGCTATCTTCCGGGAGGTTGTTCTCGCTAAGGTCAGGGAGCTGAAGGAGGAGGAGGCCAAGCAGATGGCAGAACGGACGTTGACCGAGAGAAGTAAAAGGTAGATTACAGAGGTTAAGCTATAGCTTTGCGAATTGAAGCGATCAAGCTGTCTTTGATTCCATTTCATATTTTCAATTTTTGTCACCGGCGTGCTTCTAGCTATTGATTATCAATGAGTGTTGAATTCCAATATTGATCCATTTATGATTACTATACTGCGGGCAATGATGTGATCTGGGGAAGCCTGTATTGTTTTGGCTGTTCAAAATTTACTAGCTCTGGTTGCCTATCTTGTTAGGTTCTTCTTCGATTGTGCCTTGGCCAAGTTCTTTGTATTATATTATCCTATACTGTGGTTGATTCCACTAAAATTTTCGTAACTACTGCTCATGAATACTTACTTACGAGACCATAGAGGTGTTGTGAGCGTGAGATGATTAGTGACCAAAAAATGATTCGGTCCTCAGAGAGTCTGGGATGATGGTACATACCCGTAACCTATTTTGCAGAAGGGCGGACAGGCGCATTGACTAAACCCTGCTAGCTGAGGTCACATGTGTCTTGCATCCATGGTCTAACGTCGCCCCCACCACGCTTTAAATCCACTTCATCCCGGCGAACAATACAACGAAAATGAAGTCAATTTGGTGTTTGAGGTCGAGGACGGCGATACCTCGCTTAAAAAATTCAGCCCGGTCTCAATTCACAGCGCTTCGATATTCACCGGCACCAAGGACCTACGCCACAACAAATGTTCCAGAAAACCTCTATGATGTGGTAATTGTTGGAGGTGGCCCAGCAGGACTATCGCTTGCCACATCACTGAGATCCTCGAGTGTTACTTCACGCTTGCGGGTGGCACTGATTGAGGGGTTGGATTTGGACGCCGGTAGGAAATGGAAACCTTCCAGTGAGGAGTATTCCAACCGAGTTAGTTCATTGACACCAGGCTCTGTGGGGTTTCTGACTGGTGAGTTAGTCACTTTCTCTTAGTTGATAGATTGAAATTGGGTACTGATAGCGATAGATATTGGGGCATGGAAGCATGTCCAACGAAATAGAGTACAGGCTTATCACGGAATGCAAGTATGGGATGGAGTTTCTGGTTCTCGGATCGAATTTAATTGGGATGTCAACAATTCATCTACAATTGCCTACATGACCGAGAACGTTAATCTTGTTCATGGCCTCTTGTCCCGGCTTGAGGAGCTCGGTGGGGCCCAGCTTATCGATGGGACTCGTGTGGAGGGGATATCCTTCGGGGAAGATCATGGTACTCTTGATTTGAGGACTTGGCCCGTTGTCCAAATCACTGGAGGAAGGAAGCTAGCCGCTAGGCTCCTTGTGGGAGCCGATGGTGCGAATTCGCCTGTAAGAACATTTGCTGGAATTGAGAGCCGTGGCTGGGACTATGGGAGACACGGAGTTGTGGCTACAGTGAAAACTGAAGATATGCCTGGCGCTGAGAGAACTGCTTACCAGAGGTTCTTGCCGACTGGGCCTATAGCATTACTGCCAGTGAGCGACGCACTCTATCAGACTCAGGAGGCTAGTATGCTGATCTTGTGCGCGATAGCTTCCAGGAAATTTTGCAACCTTGGTATGGTCCACTACTCCTGAAATAGCGGCGCAACTCAAAAAACTATCACCAATAGATTTCGTCGCTATGGTTAACAGCGCTTTTCGGTTGAGTCATGTTGATATCGCATACATGACCAAAATGGACGGGGGCATTTCACAGGAGTATCAATGGAGGCAGTCTGTAACACCCTTTGACAAGGCGGGGGTACCAAGTACAATTTTGGAGGTACAAGAAAAGTCGATTGCTTCATTCCCACTGAAGATGAGGCACGCCGATTCTTACATCTCGGAAAGAACGGCCTTAGTAGGGTATGCATTTACCCCTCTACTCAACCTTAGTTTTAACCTTGGAGCCGTGTTCACGATGCTTTATTAGGGATGCTGCCCATACAGTCCACCCTCTCGCAGGGCAAGGACTGAATCAAGGTATCGGGGACGTTCAGTCTTTAATTAAGACTTTAGAAACTGCGGTGCAGACCGGGAGAGACATTGGTATGATACTATTCCCTCTATGACAGACCGTTTCATGTTCTGCAAGGCTTGATTCAGTCTGATGTGGCTTAATCATGGCAAACCCCCACAGGCTCCACACTGTCCCTTGAGCCATACTACTCGGACCAGTACTTCAAAAACAACCTGATGATTGGGGTAGTTGATAAGCTCCACAAATTGTACGGGACCGCATTTCCCCCTGTGGTCGCTGTTCGCTCGTTGGGCTTGAAGGCAGTTAATGCCATGGAGGGATTAAAAGCCATGATCATGAAACAGGCAGCTGGGGAGAGATAGGTTGCTAGGGATCATCACTGTTGAGGAAGCGTAAATGCAAACTAGCGGCTCAAGTGCTCAAGAGAGCCATCCAATGTCAGAATAACCGAGCAGGGATATATACGGAAGGGGTTACTAGAGATGGGGATAAAAAGCTATTATATCGCCTTACCACCAGTCCAAGAGCGCGCCGGTATCATTTCGCACACCATAAATTATTCCCCTTCTCAAGGATAGCTACCGAACCAAAAGAGCGCCCCCCGGGCTCATTTCTCACACCTCGCGAAACTATAGTTACATAGTGGATGACTACTCATCTGTCGTAAAATTCAAATCCATACCGCATCATACAAACGCCGGCACTCGTCCTAGACGAGGAGTGCCCGGGCACAGGGGGAGGCGAAATGCCTCTGAAAGCTTCCCGAAATATCCCTGAAGTATGCCGTTTCCCTCTAAGCGTCCGGGCACTTCCTGCTCGGGACGAGTACCGTACATATCCCCTTACTCTTGTCGTAGTCGCCCATTGCCACGTGGCTGTGCTGGTCAGCGTAACATCGGACAGTAGGGGGTGCCTGCCTCCAGTGAGACTGACACCTAAATCAGAGGTTTTCAGCAACAGAGAAAACAAATAAATTTCTGGATTGGGTCTATGCAAAATGCGTTATGCTATCGCTTGCGTGTGTGTCACGGGATTAGAGAACATCATGGTCATGAATCATCACTCGTGCCAAGGTTTGAGTCTAGCAAGTTGTTTAACTTTAGAGTCTGGGGGCCACTCCTCGTTTGAAAAGTCATCGTAACCATACTGGCCTATTCGTGCAGCCCTTGCCGGCGTAGTATGTTAGTGCTAGCCGAGCGAGCAACAGCCACAGCTATCATACACGGATTGACCAATGGGGTTATGTATGATACCAAGACTTTTTCAAACGGGACGGTAGATGAGAGCGGTTTTTTTTATTTTTTTGTATTGAAAATCAGAAATGGACGAGACGAAAAGAGATCTATAATCTATGATAACCCAGCAACGGTCTAAAAACGTAGTAAAAGCAAGGGGAAGCAGAGAGGTTGACGAAGAGAAAAAAAGGCAAAGGCAAAAGCTGAATTTCTATTCTATAAAAGAGAGAGGACGAGAAGAAAAAAACAAGAAATAAAAATAAAAACCCAACCCAACCCAACCCTACTCTACTCCCCCTCCTTCTTCTTCGGCACATAAACCCTCAAGATCCCATTACCCAGACTAGCATCAACCCCATCCACCTCGACCCCTTCCTCGAACCAGAACCTGCGCTGGAAGACGCCGACGGTGCGCTCCATGATGAGGTAGCTCCCGCGCTGCTGGGGCTGCTGCTGCTGCTCCTCCCCGTCGCCCGCCTTCGGCTCCGTCACCGCGCGCTCCAGGCGGCCGTGGATGAGCAGCGTCCGCTCGTCCGTGAACTCGATGCACAGGCTGCTGGTGTCGTCGATGCCCGGGAATTCGCCTTCTAGGATGTATGCGTTGGGTAGTTCGCGCACATCGAATTTCGGCGTAATGGTGGGGGGGGTGAGGGCGGGGAGGAGGGAGGGGGAGGCGGGGGAGGTGGGAGTGGCGGCGCGAGTTAGGAGTCGCTCTAGGGGAGCTTGCGCGGTGTGGGCGTGGGTGGCTAGGTTTAGTTTGTTGAAGGTTGTTAGGAAGAAGGGCATTTTGGCGGTTGTGGTGGTAGTAGTGTTCAACTAGTTATTCAACCTTTCCTGTGTCTCGGGAGATATATATCGCGAGCCGTCTTGGGTCTGGGGTGAGGTGGGGGGGGGGGGTCTCCTGCTGCCTTTAATATGTTTCTCGTTTCTTGTTTGATGTCTGTTTTTGTTTGCTCGTATGGATTTTCAATCTTGATAGTTCGCTGTTTTGCTGGTCTGGGTGCTTCGAGTGATATATATGAAGATGTTCTATCGTTGCCGTTGCTTCTTCTTCTCGCACTGAAGTTGTATCGATCGAATTGACTGTCTATCTATCAGTTTTCTGTCTGTCCTCTCTTCAGTCGAGACACCCTCAGGGTTATCATCATATATATACCAATCCCCCCCCCTCCGGCCGGGGACGACGACAGCCTAGCATAAGCCAAAGCCAAACCCAACCATCGTATACCCTTTAGTGCTAGATATCTGTCAGCGAACCACCTCCCCACCTCACCCCCCCTTCATTGTCTATGCTACCCACTGCTCAGCCCACGACCTTAGAAGAAGAATAATGATGAGATAGAGCCAAATCCTGCCCCCCAAAAATTCTAGAGTAAATAAACCTAGTAGCTAGCTAGCTAGCTAACTGACCGACTGACTTAAACTGGTAAGACATCATGACAACTGTACTGCCCATGGATGGAGCACCGACCAATCGCCTTCATGCCAGCCGTTACACTCCCCTCCCAAGGCATGTACTGTACCTTGCCTTACCGTATCCTTGGTAAGTTATAGTAGGTGATTATCATCTTCCTGGCGAACCCCAATCTAAGGCACCGTTACTACTACTGTGTAACGTTTTGAGAAAAAGATAGACTAGCGGGATACCTTACCGTAGAGCCTCGTGGTGGTGGTAGTAGCAATATGCTTAAGCGAGGGGATCCGGTACGGGTTCCCGGGTGATGGGTCGTTGGGGTGGCTTGACTAGGGATCGCCCGGAGATTTGGTTCACCCCAGCTTCTTTCCTCCTCCTATTCCTCCTTCCACTTTCTTCTCCGCCTCTGCACTGCCGGGGAACCCAGGTGGAAGGCACGGAGGGAGGGGTATAGAAGTGGTAAAAAAAAAGTCAGTATATGGTACTAAGCGGGGGGGGGGGAAGTTTGGGGGTATAAACGGAGCGGTAAAGTGTAAGGCTACTCTGGCGTTGCTAAAAGGCACACATTAATTACTGTAGGTCACTAAGGAACAATGCCTTTGGGGATTTTGTTAGGATGGTAGATGTAGTAGTCATGGGTAACTTAAAACTTTTTTTCCCCCCTGGGGGGGGGGGGTGTTTCTGTGCTGAGGATGTTTCTATTGTATCATACTTTCTTACTATTGTGTAGGTTGTATGGTTAGAGTAGCTAGTAGTAATCCTCATTTGATTTTAGGTAAACAGAATAATACATAGAAGCACACCAATAAAAGGGCAACAAAAAGACTTCCAAGATACGAGAGGAACGGTGCTATGGGAGTATGTATGCATATCATACGAAAACAACTTTCAGCAGTTTCCTTCCTTCCTCTCTCCCGCTAAGCCCGTTCGCGGGCGCTTATGTGGGATCGTATATATACACAAAACGGAGATTAACCCGAACCCTCCCCTTCCCATCGTTTGCAGAAAGACAAAAACGAAAGCAAAAAAGGGAAAATCCATCCAGTATAATACCATACCATAAAAACCAATTTTTTTTTTGGACGAGGCAGAATTATTTCCGATTTTTCCTTTCTATTTTCGAATCCTTTTTTAAAACAGAAGACAACAAACAAACACACACACACACACACGTTTCCGCCAGGAAGGAAGGAAGGGACTTTACCTCCGCCCCCCCTCATAAAACCCAGATTCCTCGGTACTTCTAATATATCTTGGGCGAACGGGAATGGGATAAGTCGATGGACCAATGGGATGAGGTGACAACCCCTGAAGTAAGATATTCCAAAACGAATGCGGCTTGGCTAATAAAACGTCAGCGAGTTACGAGTACAGTACCCGAATACTCTACATTACCCGCATACCGTAGCAACCGTTTGCAGTAGAATGGGTTGGGCAAAAAGAAAAATAATATTATGGAAAAAAAAGAGAGAGAGAGAGTCAATGATGATCAAGTGGGTGCATGCTTTGTCAGCGAATTCCCGGCACCAAAGTGCGGGATCAACCTGGAAAACCCGCATCATGGACTCTGGTTCGTTCGGGGGGTACGGGGCCCGGACTCCTTTCGGCGATGGCCGGGCTGCAGGGTTTTAGAGACGGAAAGTTCACTTTAATGGTGCTTGAAGAGTCAGTCAGTGCTAACGCTATGGCTGCCTGTGGACCTGGGGACTGTTGCCTTACCCGGCCGCCAAGGAATGAGGCTCAAGATGCTTAATTGTGCTCTTTTCTTTATATTTTTTTTTATACCCTTCCTGCAAGAAACGTCGCATCGTTCACACGCTTATCAGACCCGACCAGATCTCTGGATAGGAGGAGGGGAACGGAGACGCCCGATTGAATCACCTTGTGAGCCAATTCCGCCTACATACGTTATCCAGCTTTTGCGCACCACGGAACCGTACCGCATCATATCATCATCATCATCATCATCATCATCACCACCATGGCAGAAGCAAAGCTTCAGCAAACTCCGTTCGTAAAACAGCTTGCTGCGAATGGTAATCTCTATGCGCCCACCCCCTCCTCCCCCCTCTCCTTATCTTACATATATCATTGATTCATCGATCAACTGCTTGGGCTATTTGCAAAATTGCTGATGGGAGAGGGAGGGGCATGACACCAAACAGATCGACCAACCCGTGATAGAGCAGTCGCATCATTACGAACATACCTATCCTCCAGCCGGAACTTCACCAAGATTGAATTTCTGAAGCTTTGGAAAGGGCTATTCTACTGTTAGTCACTGGCTTCTATTTCTTTTTCCAGACATGGGGGATCCTCTTCCCCATTGGCGGTGACACGATGTGGGTTGTTTAAACTTACTTATATACTTACCATTATTGTCATGGGTGTAGGCGTGTGGTTGTCAGATAGACCAAGAACCCAGCAACGCCTTGTGCTAGATTTGGCGGGATTACTGGGCTCCATGGAAACTAAGAACGTGGGTCTCTTCTTGGAAGCTTTCTGGACCACCATCTCCAGGGAATGGAACGGCGTGGATGTTCTTCGTATGGATAAGTTCCTCCTCCTAGTGAGGGGGTATCTCGCCTCGAGTTTTAGGTACCTACATGCAAGAAAGTGGGAGGAGGAGCTTGTGGGACAGTTCATGGATCTGCTTAGGGAGACTCCACTCAGGTTTGTTTTCACTCTTACTTTTAGCTTTCTTCTCACTCAACCTGCGCCGCTAGGCTATTCTTGCTGACGACTGCTATGGTGACAGTCCTAAAGATATGAAGGTTCCTAATGGACTGCGCTATCACTTGATAGATATCTACGTGGACGAGCTGGAGAAACTGAACCCGGAGGAGATGAAGACTCCCTTGCCAGTTGCTGCGCTGCTGTCCCCATTTGAGGAGCTGATGCTTGCTTCACCGATTAAATTAGTACGCACCAAGTCTAAGGAGCTGTTGTGTGATGGGCGATTGGCGGATTGGGGATACGACAAGGCTCCAGGAGCCGTCAAGTCCCGGCGGAAAGAGGAAGCAGAGGACGAGGATGGTGACGACGATGAAGAGATGAGCGGTGAAGGGGAGGAGTGGGGTGGTATTGATGGTTAGGTGCTGTATTGTATGATATTAATTACCTTCTTACGAGATCTTGTCCCGGATTTCGTTATCCCCCGGGGCTCCTACTCTGAGCGAATATCTACCATCTACCTTTTATTTTTTTTTCGTTTCTTCGTGTAGAGCGGGGCCTTTGAGGTATTGCGGGGGAGAAGTGAGGACTGGACGCGGCCTATTGAGGATCCTTGTGTATTCATGATATATCACTCGTCCTGCTTTTGAGAGGGCTAGTTTCATCGCACTTGTGCCTCAAAGTCCGCCATCGGATCTATTCGGTCACGGTTCCAAGATTGCCGCGCCGGGCTCCATTAGAAGGATTCTCCTACTGAATTATCCGACTCGGGGGGCTTCGTAATATAACCTATTTTACTGCTGCCTACACCCCATGAATTTAGAGTTCTGCATGGCACCAAAAAGAGGAAGTTTCTAGAAACTGCTCAATGTTTGACGGGGGTTAAATAAATAAATCCCTGTAGTCCATTCCGTTCCCTCCGCAGCAATCGTGTCGTGAGCTGTTCGCCAGACATATATATAAACTTGTTTGGTTTATTGAGGGTGGTGAGTGTAGGTGGGGCGGGTTTTGGTGGCAACTAGTGAAACTAGCTATGGCTGGATCATCTTTTTCACGGTGTGATCGGTGTTTTGGAGAGAATTTCGCTGGATGATATATAGGGGTATGTAGAGGTTCTTTTTCCCCGTCAAGTTATATGTCGCTACTAACTTACTTTATACTGTATAGTTATGGTTTTTCTTCAGCTTCAATAATTTTCAACTATGATACTACGGATGATAGTCAAGACTAATAAGTTAAATTTCACCCCTTCCCTTCCCCCAGTTCTTCAATCTTATATAATGAGCGGTGGTGGTGAAGAAATTAAACTCTTTATGATACATGTGTGATATCCAAAAAAGAAGAAGAAAAAAGAAAGACGAAAACAAAAAGGACCCGCAATAGCAATACACCCCCTTGACCGATTGCCGATCGACAGATTTGCTCATTAGCAGTAAGAATCCGCATGGGGTATCACTCGATGGTTTAGATGAGGTTTTGGAGTTAAAGGCGGCTTTTTCTTCTTCTTTTTCCTTTCATCCCTAAGTTTATGGAGTATTGGTCCGCATGACGTTAGCCGAAGTCTAGGCAAGGACGACTCTAACGCACACGGGGACCCCGGACGGTCCAGGAGCAGATATTTACGTACATACCTTATTTATGAGTATCTCCATATTAGGAGAGAGCGCCGCTGCTGAAGAATCGTGCTTAAGGGGTTCCTAGAGAGGATACATAGGTCCGCATGGCGTTAGCAGAAGTCTAGGCGAGGACAACTCTAACGCACACGGGGGCCCCGGACGGCCCAGAAGCAGATATTTACGTACATACCTTATTTATGAGTGTCTCCATACCAGGGGAGAGCGATCTTGCTGCTGCTGAAGAATCGTGCTTAAAAAGTCCCTAGAGAAGATATGTAGGTCCGCATGACGTTAGCAGAAGTCTAGGCAAGGACAACTCTAACGCACACGGGAACCCCGGACGGTCCAGGAGCAGATATTTACGTACATACCTTATCTATGAGTATCCCACATTAAGAGAGGGAGGGAGAGCTTGGGTCGCTGGGGGATCATGATTAAGAAGTTCCTAGGGGAAGTGTATAGGTCCGCGCGACGTTAGCAGAAGTCTAGGCAAGGACAACTCTAACGCACGCGGGGGCCCCGGACGGCCCAAAGCAGATATTTAGGTACATACCTTATTAAAGGTCTTTAGTAGTACGCCGATGTCAGAATAGAAAGAAATAAAAGAGTCTCCCTAGAGGATGAACATAAGCTGTGATGTGTTGGTTATAGAAGCAGTGGTGGAGATGAAGTGTTGTAGTTGTAATGAGGAAAGGAGGTGGAAGAAAGGAAGAGAAGAGCTCCCAAGGGCCCCTTTTATAGTAAAATTCTTGGCCTACAAGCCCCGAGATGGAAATGGGGCTGTAGCTCCAGAATCATCGAAGATAGAGCACTGGGTTTAAGGGTTGTCCGACTGATGGTTTTGGAAAGGGCCGATGTTAACCCCAAATTTGCGCCCTAAGGGCGTACCCGAGGGGAAGTTTTAGTGAAATGTATCGGGAAGTCTTCAAGTCATTAATAGTACAAATGGGAAATATGGATCTTTGGGAACAGGGAAATGTGTATCGCCAGCAAGTTAAAAGGCCATTCGTTAGGTAGATGTCAAGCCTTTGTGTGGTATCAGGCTATTGGAGATCTCTGGGAGCAGGAGTTTATGTTCCCAGAACGCCATTTCGCCCACCTCGAGATATGAATTAACGGACCATGCGGGTGGAGGAGGCCCCGGGGGGGCAGGACACCCCGAGAATTTGCGTGGGCGTCTAGGGCGATATTCATCTAAAGCTCTTGCATTATGGAGCAACATTGAGGACCTGATATTTCACTGGCGGACTGCATAAACACCCCCAGTGCTCCGCCATGCTTCCGGAACACTTTTGAGAACACAGCCCTGGGCTTTCAATCCTGTGGGGCACTGTGCCATCTACTTGTAATTGCCTGACATCTGTAAAGACTGTTGGGTCAACCTCTGCCTAGGACAATCACACGAGTGATCGCTCGTGATGCTTAATTCATTGCCCCGACCGAGTGGTTGGGTTCCAGTCGATGCTTGCTAACATTGCACACAGTACAGTATATCTTTATGGGTATTTCGTAATGCCCTGTGAAGAGTTGGAAATGCTATAACCAGAATGAAATCTTGTCTTGGCCACTTCCCTCCCCACGAACTTGGTTCGGGTGGCTGTAGCTGTGGGGATAGATTATGTCTAATTTGTAGGGCCCAACGACCTGGCACCGTAAGTGTGTGTAGTGATGTTACTGTATCATGCTCTCGGGATCTTGTACATATATGGTAAGTGCCAGGGATCAGAATCCCCAACGATTGTCTTACCCAACCGGTACAGACGCACTTTCATTTCTGTGCTCATATGGTGCTGTCCATGAGAAACAAAATTCTCGGACTAGTTCTTGCAGAAGCTTGATCATTGCTGCAGCTATTGCAATACTAGACAGACCTCACATCCTTCGACGGTCGTAATCATTCACACGCCCAGCTCCTTCGAGAAAATGCAGGATATTCGCAAGGCCATCCATTGTGAAAAGTGGTCCGACAGTAAATGGCCACCCCCACAAACCAATTCAGTAACCCCCTACCAGAGATTCCGCACAAGATTCAGGACCCCAGTTGCCTGTTTTCATATCAAAAGAAAGAAAAAGGAGACCCTGCTCTTTTTTTCTACTACCCCGCCAATCGCTAACCACACTCCTAGGAGCATGGTCCAGAGTCGGATTCTACCACCTCGTAGCAGGACTGATTTGCCCTACAGCCTTATTTAGGAAGGCTGAGGTCTTCAATCTCCCAGTTCCCATAGGGCAGGATTTTTTTGAATCTCCTGCCCCACGTGATGGATTGTTCAACAATAACTCATTTCTGAGGGGGAATTGAACTCCTGGGCTCCTGCTAATTGCACAGGAATTAATTGGTTCTTGACATATTAGCCACTGCGCCAGCTAGGTATTTCACACAACATGTCCTTGGGAACGAATTCTTATCTTGCTAGCAGATGGCTTTAGACTTTTTTTCTCGCCTGAGCCTAAATATCAATACTACGGTCGTTGTTTATCAAACATCGAACACATTATTAAAGCCGATAGGTCCTCGTGAGGAGGAAGATTATAAACATTGATCATCGATACCCTACGGCAAATCCCCTCATGCAGGGTAACCACAGATAGAACTCCGGCGACAAAAATGGTATGCTTGGCCATGAGCCCGACAGGATCGAAGGAATGATGGAATACTCATGTACGGCGGCTGTCACACTAGTAAGCGTATAGCAGAAGAGTACTATAACACAATATTCACGGCTTATAATAACCTCGTTCAGGGCATTGCGCCTAACATTCAAGTTAGGCATCACGAGCATCACCACCCAACAACCCCAACTCAATTCACAATTCATCACTCGTAAAAATATTCCTCTCTAAGGAGAATCGGCCACAGAAGCTCTACTATAGCACGTCCATGGGAACTCAAATTGTAGGAATACATCAGCCCCCCGGTCACCCTTCTTCGCCACTTCAGAACATTTAAATAAAAGTATGCTTCTCCCGAACGATGTCTAGCCTCCACATTGAACCCAACCAAGGCGCGCACACGCTCACAAACAACAGTATAGAGAGCTATAATACAAGGCAGTATACCGCTCAGCAATATACTCGAGCTGGGAAGCCTGCTGGTCAGATCAACACCACAAGTGGCGATGCACAAAAGATGCCCACGAGGAATGACTGATTATCCAAGTCAGGCAGGGCCCGCCCAGCTGCCAGATTGAAAGTCGGGATACGGCTGCCATCCCCAGTCAGCATGCCAACCTACCAGACCAGCACCGTGTTCAAAGTTAGACCCCCGAATACCACGATCCGTTGCCTTCAGTAATTAAATTCCCCCAAATCGACCACCAACCCCCCAAAGTGCACTTATCACACAGACACAGTACACACCACAATCCCCCCACACTACCCACACTACCCCACAAAGTCCAGATAACGTGCGGGCAATTCGGAATCCCCCCCTCCAATAATCCTTAAAAAATAAACCCACTCTTTCAAGTTTACCCCTCACGCCCTAGCCCCCAAATACATATATTATATCAATCCCAATATCAATCTAATTCACTGCGCCCCCGCATTTCAACCTGCCCTACCCCCCCCCTTCCCCCAAAAGAGACTCACATATCACAAATGATCACTCGGTTATCAACAATACACAAGGAGATAATCCTAGGAGAAGGCGTTTTTTAGTTTGCGGTCTACAGGGGAGATCCCCGCTACACTGTGCAAGCGATGTCCCGATTGATTAATAACGGATGGAGAGGATGAGGCGAACATAGTGTCGATCACATGTGAGGCGAATATCTTGTGGAGAACCTATCTTCGCCTCGCCTAGTCTGTTATAGCAGAGAGGGGTTTCGCATTTAATAGGGGAGAGAAAGGGTGGGGCTTCAACCCATCGGTTAAAGTTATCCTTGGAAGGATTGGGCGGGTTAGGCTGAGGATAAATTATTACCACGGGAATTGGAGTTCCTGTGGGGGAAGGGGGGTCTTGGCAGGTGGTGATGATGAATACTGAATGAACACTCCAATCCTATGATATTATATCTCGCCCCAGTTGAAATATTTGTGATACTTACTGCTCTGGTTGATCCTTCCAGCTCTGTATGCTTTTACAGAGATGACTTACACGAAGCCTCAAAAAATTAATAAGAGCCCACCCTAATAACTCCACAACAGAATAGGTCTATTACCAGCAGCCGGCAGACTACTACAAAGTGTGCACCACCAGCGATGGAGAAGAGGGATCAAGGGATAGCCAAATCGGCTAAAAGCTCCTTGGAGAGCCTGGCCAGGACTCGGAAATCTGCTGCAGTCAGCTGAGGCCATTCGGGTCCATCTAGCCCTATTTATCGGGCCTCTTTCAATCAAATTTCAAATTCACCCACTGAATCCCTCTCTCCCTAGGTAATCGGTATGCTTAGCTACATATCAGAACCGATCGTTCCTTGAGTGCCCACAAACTGAGCCCAATTCCATAGTACAGTGCCCAACCTTCTTTGGTGGTAGGAATCGGTAAAACCTTACTCCATCACTGGGATCTCCCACTGAGAAAGGGACCTACTTAGCTCAATAGGATATCCCTATCCCTTTAGCCAAGTAAGCCACTTGACGACCAGGATATAACATATATATAATAATACAAATGTATATATATGCGCCAAGCGTTTCACAAACTCAATTCACAACGCCTTCCCGGGAAAACATGGCTGGATGATCCTTGACGCAATGTACCACTACTGTGAAGCTTAATCTAAACTGCTAGCACTCTAGCGCTGGACCACACCGCCCTTGTAACCGCATTCACAAGCCGTTAGATATCCGCCATGCCGCTGCTGGGGTATGTGCTTGCAGCCTGACACAGCCGAGAACTATATCGCCATGAACCAGGCAGATATACCACGCAAGCAGCACCCCGGCTCATGGTAGAGTAGGCACTCTGAGGAACCAATATGAGGCGGGAATCAAGGTCGGTAGTCCAGGCAAATAGAAACACACACAATTCCAAGAATAGATACACTATATACCTCTCAAAGAGGAGGAGGGGACGATACAGTTCAATACCCTACTCCCGCAATCCCGGTATGATACAATAATATATACAAGCAAGTAAGCACTTAACGATAGGTACGATAGTAACGCCATACACCCCCTAGTCGACCCCATGCAACCGTATCCTATCCTATCCCACCAACCATGTCCATCAATCAATCGGGAAATCACGCCATAGCGCCCCATCCATCCATCCACAGTTTCAAGAGTGCTAACGACACAGCATAAGGCACAACCCCAACCACACCACGACCACCAAAACCCTCGCCACACCATACAATACCATACCAATTCATAATGCCAAATACACCACGAATCCCTCTCAGCCATACTTCAGTGTCATGCAGGAGTATGGAAGGTACGGTAACTTGATACCTGACACGGGCGGCAAAAAAAAATCCCGAAAAAAACCCCGAGAGAAGCGGCGGGTGAGCACAGCAACAGATTCGATACCAGTACTTTTAGGAGTGGCTGCAGGAGTAACTTACCCGCCAGCGTAAGCACCCCACCGTACATTCTAGCTCCAGTACCATAGACACATCTTCACGGATTCTCACTCTGCAAATTCAAGTGAAACAGCTCACGCTTCGGCCGCGTCCTTGCAGGCGCGTGCGCCGTGGTAAAGGTAAAAGTAGGAAGGAAAGGGGAAAGAAGGGGGTTGGGGTGGATTCGCGCTCTTTTCGTGTTTTTTACATTGTAATAAACCATAGATCCCAATAGTGAGGAAGGAGGGAGGGAGGGAAGGGTTTTGAAGAGGAGTAGTTTCGCCAGGTATGGTGGCGTAGTGTCCTACGACCATGATAAAGTGTGTGCGAGAGGTATTATAGATAGGCAGGTACGTCCAGGCAGGTCCTACACCCAGGCGTTTAGGTTCGAAGCCGTACCGATATTCGTACGAGTGCTATATGATGCGAGTTAGATTTTATTGAAAAGGGTGAATCCTCCTGGCTTTCCGCCTAGCCGGGGCGCGCAGCCCCACCGCCGGTACAGCACTGGTACAGTGCACTTGTGGGACTGGCCAAAACACCGCGAAAACCATCTAGAACAACCTCCCCAGCGCAAATTCGAAAATCCCCAAAAATATAGGAAAAATAGCCATCCAAGTGAACCCCGAGCGGGATGAACCAGTAGTCAGGGTGGAACCTACTCTATCAATCTATGATATGTACTAGTACAGTATGCATCATAGTCTACCCATCCATTCCCGACAATGACCCCGAAGCTACACCCGGCCACTCGAGTGCCGAAACCCTTAGCAAAACAAAACAACCAAAAAATAAAATAAGAGTCCCCGCGGGTTTCACGGAACAAGGCCCAATGCATCAGTTACACGTGATACCAACCAAGCACATGCCGACATCCCAACCCAGTGCCGTACCGCACCGCACCACACGGTATCATCCAACTACTCGTACACATACCGATGGAGCAACCCCTCCGCACAGTGGGGGCATGAAACCAAAGATATGGGACTCGACCTCTTACACATCGGTTCAAAGGATCCACCCAATTGACAATGTGGCTAGACGTGCAAGGCTACTTTTTCCGAAATGGTCAGTTCCCAGAAAGCCAAATATATGGTCACGACCTGACCCTGATGAGTGCGAGTACTACAATAATACTCTGAAGCAGGTCCACGAGTATATCTACCGAAATTGGAAACTTCTCAACCGCCCTGAATACTACAGCTATAGGCCCATGTTCAGGACATGTTGGCATTTCATAACTGTCAACAAATTCACTGCCTCTTGTCTGTACCAGATGAGGGCTGGCAAAAGCTACTTGAAGGCGCAGAAGGACAGGAGAAATCCTGAGGTGAGTGTGCTGTGTCCTAGATGTGAGAATGAACCCGAAACCTTTCTACACCTTATAGCCCATTGCTGGGCCCTCACTAACGCCAGGGCTTGGACAATCTGTGAAGATTTTTGATATTTCACCCAAGTCTAAGATTTGGGCTGAAAATAAAAAAGGGTGGGATTTGATGAAGTGTTTGATTTCTTATATTTCATTGAATAAGTTGAATTTTCTGAGTAATATGAATGTTTTTCCTTTTATGACAGCGTCACAAATACAGTCCTGATTGAGTGGAGGACGATATTCAAGGAACCCTGAATGCAGGGGATTTTCACATTGATTTCATACCATTAGTGTTAGGCGGGAGCCTATCTTAAAGACTTTATAAGATAACTCGAGCCAATAATCTTTATCGTGGACGGGGATTGTCTAGGAAGGCTCAATGATCTGGATAAAGGTAGATAGAATGATAAAAGATTTTTCTTAGTGTAAAACTTGTTATATTGTGTAACGGGGGCACCCTATAGAGAGGCAAACTCCAAGGTTACGACCGCACCAAATACTCAAAGTAGAAGATAGATGTCACAAATCGTGACTAAGCAAGGCAGATTTCACATGACGCACACTTGTGTGTCATAAGGTATGTTTCTATGACTCACAATTGTCAGTCATAATTATGTTTCACGCTATGCAGTCAGTTGACTCA
>Ga0307509_10005303_pt1 | contig 18029 bp, 21 predicted proteins | sample 10_EM_MG_FD_202245 | JGI IMG/M metagenome (GOLD analysis project Ga0307509, IMG submission 202245) | Populus trichocarpa ectomycorrhiza microbial communities from riparian zone in the Pacific Northwest, United States - 10_EM | ecosystem: Host-associated > Plants > Roots > Unclassified | place...
ACTTGTTGTTGTATCAAACGTATTGGATGTAAACTGGTAAAAGATTTATTTTCTAAAAACTTTACTTAACGTACAAAGCTCTATATATTTACAAAACTTTATACTAAGCCACAAAGTTATGTTGAGCCACAAAGTTGTATTGAGCCACAAAGTTGTATTGAGCCACAAAGTTGTGCCAAGCCAAACTGTTTCTATGGTAAGCCACAAAGTTGTGTTGAGCCGTAAAGTTGTGTTAAGCTGTCAGGCACTCTGTAGGAGTGCCCAGGTTGTGAGCCAGCGAACATTCTGGGTTGTGGCTGCAAGCCGCAACCTTGGCACGAGTACTCCATGTTTTCCTCCAGCTTCGCGAACCGACATGCAACACTCACCCACCGCAATCAACACCGGAATTCCTGCCCACCATCCCACAGCTCAGAGTCAACAAATAACTTACCCGGTGAATACAACCTTACTGCAATCAACACCACTACCACCACCGCCGCCTCCTCCTCTTCCTTCTCCAGAAAATAACAACTGTCATTATAACCAACGCATCGCTGTATATAACTCAACCCTGCGCTCCAATCACCCAAGCAGCCCTCCTATTCACACCAATTTAGGCTCGACGGGACGCAATCGCCAAGGATAAAGGAATAGGAAAACCCCGACAAGAAAAAATAACAGCACACCGAGGGGGTAGACGTGCGTCTCTACGTACCGGTAACTCAAAACATCCAAGATCCCTTCATTCTTCCACCCCCTCCGTTTGTTTGCTCCGTCCCGAGATGAATCCCTGGTGGTTGTGTGGAAGCCTAAGTCAACCATGTAATTGAACAGATAGACAATCGGCTGCCTACCTGCTAAGACACAAACACACGCACGCACACATACGCACACCGGCATAGACATATAAACAAGTGTCTCTAGATGACGGATTTTCCATCCGCTGTAATCATCGAACGTTGCGGATACATGTATCACCAGTAATGCACAGTACTCAGTAGCCACTCCGTAATCCCCAACCTCGCGTGCATATGAGGGTTTAATGACAAAAAAAAAAAGTGGAAATCCAAAGCATCCTTGGTTTATGTCGCGAGCGAGGGTGGAGGAGGAGGTGTTGAAATGATTCAGGGATAGCTAACTAGCGGAATCACAGCAGCAGCAGGAGGAGGAGGAGGAGGAGGACAGCCTAACTGATACATGACCTACGAAGTATAATGATTCGGACCACATATACATGAAGTAGTACATACAAATGAAGTGCCTTGGTGGTGGTGGCGATGGCGGCACCGTACTGGTTGTCTGGCCCAAATGGCGAACAACGTAATCAAGGTCAGCAATGAGTGGTTCGCAGCTACCGTTCGTTGGTTCGGCTGTGGTTCATCCATTCATCCATGATTCCTTGAAAATCTTGTCCTCATCGTAACGAACCGGCCCGGACCAGGACAATTTGCAATCGACGAATTCCCACTTCTTTTCTTTTTCTTTCAAACCGTCAATAAACCAAACGCCCTTTTCCTTTTTTGGGGGAATAAAATAAATAAATTGCCAAAGAGCTTGGTTTCCTTAGTACTGGAGATTTTGAAAAAAAGTCTCTTTGTCAAGGCCAGGCCAGCTCATTGATGAACTAGATTTTACGGGATCAAACGCTACTACTGTACCATGTTGAATGGTCACCTGGCTGGAGCTCATCAGGCTTAAGTCACACATATGGGGAAATGGTGGAAGTCACACTACCTTAACTTAGTCGTTAACCAAAAAAAATTAAAAAAATGCAAGCAGTTCTTCATTTGGAGATGCCCCCCGGTCGTTGAAAATGGACGAAAGCGGTTCCAACCCGATCAAGGAGGTACTATAATACAGTACCGGTACAGTACTAGTACTACTGCGCATTCAATCGCCAATGGCACAATAATTCACCCTAGTGTTACTTCAAGGAAATGTTTTGCGGGGTCGTCGTCGTCGATAGATAGATGCCAGAAGGGAGGGATGGGTCGATGGATGATGGGATGGATGGAAGGATGCGCTCACGTGGTTATAATATGGTTCTGACAGCCCAAAATCTGCCTTTGCAGCCAACAGATTAAAAAAATTATAAATTGGAAACAGCTTCTTCTTCTTCTTGAGGAGGTTATGATACAGCTCAACAATATTTCCCCTGGGCATAAAGTAAATTAGAATTGATCCATGATTTTCATACAAGAAAGGTTGTTGTCATAGTCGGGGCTAGAATTTTTTTAAAAAAAGTTGCACATCTTTTATCAAACAGCCAACTACAACATGATTCTAGCCATTGATTTGAGCTCGTTAACAAGATGCAGAAAATGATACAAAGCCATTAAAGACCTAAGTTAGCAAGGGGGAACTCTCACTGGAGGAATTGTGTTTAAACTTTTTCCCCTCAAATGCCGGTCTTTCAGTGTGCCCCGATCCACCAAGAACCCTGAATGGAGGACAAGCCTTGGTTGACCAGCACAATATATTAAACTAGACCAGGGGCCAGAGCTTCTGTTGTAACCAACCCAGCTATCCCGGTCCAATATATGGGCTATAATTGAGAGTCATATTAATTATTCCGTCAAGATATTTCCCATCCAATAGCGGTGCCATGAGGGGCAAAAAAAAACTATGTGGTACCAATACTGCACAGCCCAGGGCTCCTCTACCGTACTAAAGCTGACTTGAAGCATTAGATAGACAGACAATACCTATCTAATTATCATCCATTTTTGATCTCGCCCTCTCTCTCCCTCTCTCTCCCTCTCTCGTTTACGAATTAGTACCACAGCTATGACACAGCTTTACTGTGCTGTGCGTGATAGCCCCCAATGAGAGCGAGACACGAAAGGAAAAGAGGCAATAATCATTGGAATTGGTAACGGAAAAATTGCAACGATAACACAAAGGAATGGGAACAAAGAAAGAAGGAAAGAAAAGAAAAAGAAAAGAAAGAAGGGTGGAAAAGGGGGAAATACTTTTACCCATCCTCCAAGCGAATAAGCTATGATAGCGCCAGGGTAAAGTCGTGACAAGGAAGGAAGGAAAAGAGTGTGAACGAACGTCGTCGTTGCCCTCAGGTTCATCCCATCATCCCATAACCGTTGTCTCCGCTCGTCCCTCCCTCACACTGAAATATCCTTAGCTTATATTATGTAACTCCCTCTCTGAACTTTTTTCACTCCCGCATTTCACAACCTGCCTTCCCCGGCGGCCATTCTCTCACCAAGCGAACGATATGGCCGCCCAGAAAGACGATGCTGTGTCACACTCGTATGATTGGCTGGGACACATGAAATGTCGTTCGTTTCCTTTCCTTTCCCTTTCGGCCCACTTACTCGAAACGGTACCGGCACGAATGGAAAAAGTTTAAAGTTACAGTAAGGTGCCGGGCGACAGTTTGGAATCAGATCCCCCCCCCCTGTTCGCTTACATAATACGCGCGATTGGATAAGTCAATAGTAGTAGAGCTTGGCTAAAATAACCGCGAAGACCACCACCAGCCATGGGGTGGTTCGAAATTTTGTTCACCTTGGGATCTGGATTGCTCTTGTTGACAATGGGAAGGAAAACATAGAACTAGAGAGGAGTGCCTTTTGAGCACTTTTAGGAAGTTATACATACCTTATTAAAAATGCTGTTGAAATTGGAAAATTCCGGAGGTTATTGCTTTGCGGGTTTTGGGTTGATTTCAAGTGCCCGGCATAATAAAAAAATGAAAACAAAAATAAAAATAATAAAAATCGTGAAGGGAAGACGATCTCAATCCTGCGGGATTCCCCGCCTTTTTTTTTTCCCTCATCCGTTTTTTTTCTATGAGGGTACCTGACAGAATCAATTTACCGTACATTGCTGAACACCTTGATTCTCTTCTCTTCTCTTCTCTTTTTTTTTTTCCTGCGTTTTTCATTCTTTTCTTTTCACCTTTCCTTTTTTCTTTTCCTTTGCATTGCATATATATCATACACACACAGCAAGGCACCGCACTTGGATGCGTTCATGAAAATCGCAAAGCATAACCCTTGTCCACAGCGCGCTTCGCATACTCGAGTACGAGTACATTGGACCGGCAGGAAAAGGTGGCCCTCCGACTTTCGCTGACACACACCCGAGCACTTTACGACTCGACCTTCCTACTGGCGAGTTGGGCTGAAAAATGCGCAGGCAAGCAGGCGGGTAGAAGCAATCAACCTGTGCGGTATGATGAGTGGTAGGGGCAAACGTGCATCCTCGAACACTCGTGATCTCGAGGCGTTTTTTTTTTTTGAAAAAGGACTGGCAATGCATACCGTACACCCAAAATTTGGCCCTTTTTTTCTTTCTCTCTCTTAGATCTTTGGAGTATGCAATGGCGGTTCTTTTTGAAAACGCTTCGACACTATGAACGCCGGTATGATACCCTTATTATCGTCCGTTGCGATTAGGCTCAGTGGATAAAAAAGAATGGCCATGTGTTGCTACTGTGCTTGTAGCGCAGTACGTGCGGTCGAATGCTAGTGTACTTCGGAATGATGCGTAGAATGCGCCTTACAGGCAAGTACAAGTACAAGTACTATGTACAGTACTTGGTGATTGCGTCGCAGGGGTGATATTGTAATTCACCTTTCCTTCCTTCCGTGCTCTCTCCCTAGCTCTACCTATAGTAGGTACAGGCAGAGTGCGTGTTGATTAAAGGTAACAGCAATAATAATAATAGCTTCGGGGCTACCGTGGCAGCTGTGAGGCGGACCAGCACTCACGCATGTTTGATTAACGCACGTAGGGAGGTAAACTAGACGAGGATAACAGTGCAATGAAGGAATTACCGTGAACAAGGCTGCGGGCGTGTAGGAAGAACATGTGTGCTGCTTTTGCTGATGCTGTATGATGATGGTGATGGTAATAATGTGGGAGGTTAGGAAGGACATATGATAGCATGATATCCACCGGCAAAGATTACTCTACGAGTGCCGTACTCAAGCAGTCAATGTGAACGCTTGATTTTGGGGATTCTGACAGGACAAACAGCTGGTGATCCATGGGAGAGGTTAAGCTACCCTGGGGAACAGGGTAGGGGCACACCCCAACTGACGATCAAAGCGGGGCATCTGTGCGTATTCAGCCAACAGTACGTTTCCAGTCTGATACCTAATGGATATCACGCAAGCCACACACCCTGACACATTCAAGGAGCGATAGAATTAACTTCAACGGTATGATATCAGTATGGTACTCGAGCACTGGGCACTTGAAATGAGCCCCGAAACCAACACAATAATAATTTCCGAATATTTCCAACCATAACCACATCTCCAGGAAGGGACAGCCTGATGAATGTGCTCAGAAGACACTCATAGCCAGCCCTATGTCAGTAGGAGCAATATTCGCAGAGGCAATACTCGCTAATCACCCAGGACAATCTTCGAGCACATCTCGGTCAGGTCCCACTTCTTACGTGTATTATGTAAGCAAGCCCGATTACGAATCAGTGTTGGTTTCGGTGCCTGGCCCCACAGTTTCATCATTGAGGCTGCTTCTTACCAACCATTGTGGGAAAAAAATTATGGAATGTGCCTCTATCTGCAAATGCAGCCCTGATGCCGCATAAATTTACTGGTTTTCCTCCCTCCCACACATCGACCGCTGATGGCCGAAAGGAGCTCCAGCGACCATTCCTTTCTAAGCGGGGGAGGGAAAACTTTGCCCCAGCGAGCTCGGTCGATGACCTACCCCGTACGGCACAACCACCACGGCGACCAGAGCACATTGGACGCCGAGGGAATTCCGTAAGCACAGCATCGGTACAGTGCCATTCAAAAAGGACTCTTAAAATCCGCCAACCCCGTAAATATCCGGATTCAGAGACAAGAGCTACCGGTATCCTTACACGGCATAAGACGGACCCACAGGACGCGCTGGATGTCATTAATGGGTTGGCATTCGCAATCCTATGATAGTAACCTGTCAAGCTAAACCTATCGTGGATTGACGGGCTGACTTCCGCTGATGATCTGATACTGGCAGTGGGTTTCAAGAACGTTTACTCGAGTACGGTAGGGTGAGGAAGAAACGGAGGGCCTAAGAATTTAGGCGGATTGGTTACGATAGCTGAATTGCCGGCAAGTTACCTTGCTAAAACCAGTATTAATTAAGCTGCTCCATCCTGCCTCGCCATCCTTCCATCCTTCCATCCTTCCATCCTTTCTTCCTTCCTCCCTTCCTTTGTCCCCTAACCGGCTCTGTACGGTGCTCCGCTGACGCGTGGTCGGTTCCATAAAACCCAGGGCCAGGAATCCCAGTATGCGCCAAAAAAAGGAAGGTGAAAGAAAAAAAAACTCGCGAACAAAGCATCTCATTCATAACCAGTCCAGAAAATGAGTGGGTAAAATGTAACTAAAAAAAAAGACCCTCACATATCACAAAAAAAAAATCTCGATTCAACCCAATTCACGAACCCCATTCCTGTGAAACAACCTGCCTTCGCTTCCCCAAAACACGTAATTTCAGCCCCGTAGCCTCATCTTATTTGTATTGGACTCGTACTTGGAGCGCAGGGTAGCACGGACAACCCGGGGGATCGAGCTTTAGCGATGCCGTAGTCGTACGATGGTTACCGATACCGGTATTTTGTCACCTGGCTTGGCTCTCGACCGACAGGGGCGGCAGAACATCTCCCACCGTCTTGTTGGTTAAGGAGATACTACTCGCAATTACCTGACGTTTGTAAACCGCACCGCCACTGCATACAGGCCGAAAACCAGCTAGAGCAGCCCCTTTACAAGCGTCAGGCGATTACGAGTACCGGTACTGTAGGCAGGGAGGTGACGACGGGAGGGAGGGATGAGCGGGACGAGCGGGATAAAGCGATGGATATGATACGATACGATATGGTGGCATGGAGACTATGTTAGCGTTTGTTGAAGAGTGGATAGAGGAGGGGGCTAGTGAGGTTGATATCATACGGTACCGGTGCAAGTATGATAGAGGGCTCCATATAGGATTGACTAAACCGGATCAGGTGAACTGGTGTGATTTGTGCCGCATGGGTAAGAAGTTCCGACGACATTTGCGAGATGGGATGAATGGATGAAAGGTAAAAAGTACCGTATGATACAAGTACCACCGGCACTGTGCATACTGTGGTCAGGATGGAGTGCTTTTGGAAGATTGGTATTCTCTCCTTGAGGCTTGCCCTACTATGCTCGCGCCGTGCTTCTGCCAGAATTAGATGGTTTGCTATTAGTGGGAAGGAAGGAAGCTATCAAGAAGGGAAGATGCGGACAGCCAACCATCTCCGCCGTGCATTTGTCGCTCTAAATGCCGTGCTAGAACCGCACTACACCTAGAGCTTCCCAATGTATACAGTCCAATATACCACCACATATAGTGCTAAGTATCCAGAACGATGGTACTTTCTGTCAATTGGACCATCCTGTAGCGATGATCGATAATGAAATCTGATACAGGGCTCAAGGTCCTGTGCGGTAGAATGTTATATTTGATTGAGAGGACCACAGCACTTACCGGTACTCGAGTACAAGTTATGCCTCGCGTGCTCTTTTCGCATGCTGATACCGACAATTCCTGCACATGCTACCGCAACTACAAGTACTAGTACAGACTGTGGTTTCCCGATGAACGAGTTGGTTGAAAGGCCAGCCATATCGAGCCACCACCAACTATAGCAACTGCACTTTCCGCAGTTCCTCCCCCAAATTGCACTTCTGTACAGGATTGTGCGGTACGGCACGAACCTCTCTCCCAATTTCCTTTCCCCTGCGCTCAAGTAAGTTCGGCAGGTGGATGAATTTTGCTCGGGAAACGGCGTGGAAGCTCTTCCGAATTCGCCATGTAAAGCCTGACTGCGGTATAATAGCAAATTTTCTTTTATAATACCGGTGCTTATGATGCCGAGTGTGACAACCGTTACCGTGCGGATAAATTATTGTTGCGGCTATTATGATCATCCTGCAGGCACTCCTGCCCGCCCCCTCATGTGCGGTTGGGGGTTAAGGATAGAATTGTCCTTCATCAGACAGTTGGATACGGTAGGATCCCGACTTCCGCGCCCCCCCTCTCCCTTTCCATCTCTGAATGCCCTCGTCGTTTCTTTCTAACCGGAACAAGTCCGTGTGCTTCAGCACCGCCGGCGCTCCCCTCTCGCTCGCTTGGTCGTTATCCGGTAGCAAATGGCCGAGTCAGTGAGTGGTGGGGTCGAGTCGGTTCGGTTTGCATGTCCGTTGAATTGATGCAGGGAGAGCGGAGCCGAAAGGGCCAACGAAGGAACCAAAGAAAAAGCAAAGGAGGGGAGAGAAAAGAGAAAATTCAGGAGCCCACCGGTAGATTCCACACCCCTCATTCCCAAGAGTTCGTGCCCTCTTGAACAGGGAGGGGAGGTCAATTCTCCGTGTGGATGGTGGTGGCGATAGTGGGCGTCACGTATTATGTCTCGGTTAGTCAATCGTTACAATATTTAAGAAGAAAAAAACCAGTCCCATCCCTCTTTGGTATCATATCATACATCTGAACTCTTTTAGTGAAGCGAAGCACAGTGCTTGTACTCGTACTTGTGCAACTGGGTCCGTACGATGATGAACAAGGCAAGTGAAGAAGTGAAGAAAAAAAAGAAAAAAAAATGACACTGACATCCCTTTCTTGAGAATCCGATGCTAATTTTTTTCTTCCACAGTATCGTAACTTGCATTTTTCTCACATCATACGGTCCAGTATTAGCAGTACCATCACAACCCACCTGGCCCACAGTTTTGACTCGTCAAAGTGACCTCCCAAGTAATAATCTGACGCTTTACATTTCTCGTGACAACGTAAGGCAAAAAAAAAAAAGGGGAGACTAGACCGAATCTGTTGAAACGTTTAGGATAGTGAATCTTGGGAACAGCTTGTCATCGGCTACGGACATCTTTGGGGGGGGGGAAGGGGGGGAGAAGAAATTGTTCAAAAAAACGACTGAGGGTGAGACGGCTTGAACCCATCGCAAGGGTCCACTTCGAGCCACCGTCTGCTTCGCACAGCCGGTTTTATGGATTGGGGTTGGTGCGGTGTAGCACTCGAGTACCGTACCAGTATCTAGAGGAAGTCCCTCTCAGAGTCTTGGAGTGAAGTAAGAGAAGAGTATTTACAGAAGGGATAAAAGTACCGTCCGGTAACTATCAGACTATGGATGAGCCTGAATTGAGAAAGCTTGGCGGATCCCAGCTGTTGGATCCTTCCCCAGTCATCGTCCCGGCGATGAGAACCCTACTACAGTGGGGAAAAGAAAAGAAGAAAAAGAAGGAGGAAGAGCCACATCGTGAACAACCGCTTCCTTGGAGATATCGTATCATATTGTCGCTAGACCCGTGCTCTATGCGCGAACGGACGGGATCGTGATACGATGAACTTATCATGCCAGTTGCAGATGTGATAGTGCTGATATTTCTTTCTCGCTTTCTTTCTTTCTTTCTTTCTTTTTCTCAAACTTTTCTTCAGCCTTTTTGTTCGTTCCCGAGCTGACTGTAGCCTTCGCATTCTTTGTAAGCAGTCAAACGCCGAGGTTCGTGGATGAAGAGTACTAGTACCGTACGAGTACTGTGCCGTGCTTGAAAAACGTTTCCCATTTCGGATTACTATACCGGCGATGGGCAAAGGAAAGGGAAAGGTTTAAAAAGTGAGCCCCTCCCCACAAACAAAAACACGGTAACGGCTCTGATGATTTTTTTTATTAGTCGACTCGTACTATTTACTATACTCTACTACCTAGAGACTCTCCAGCTAAAGCACTTTTTGCTGGGCACCCTCCGAGAAAGAGGAAGAAAGAAAAAGAAAAAACATCTCTAGGATTCTCTGTATTTCTTTTCTTTGCGGGTGACGAATTATATTGGTAGCTACTGGTAACTTTTCTCTCCATCCATAGACAACAACTCCAACCGATTGGGTCCACTCCCACTTTGCACCGCAAAAGGGCTCGTTAGAGCCCCACTAGAAAAAGTAAAATGGTATCATAGTCCTTGTACTGCACGGTACTGTACGTAGTGAGCACTGCACAGTACGAGCCGTACTGTACTGTACCCCAGAAAATCTTGGTTTTTCTTTCCTTTTTCTAACCGTTTTCCTTTTTCACACCACCACCACCCCTCCTTCTCCACCAACTGCTGTTTCCTGCTCACAACTTTCCTCCTCCTCTCTCCATCACTCACTACACTTCCCAATTCAGACTCTTCCCCCCCCAGCCCATTGAATGAATTGAGGAGCCAATGAGAGCACCATCTTGGAAGATTTTGGGAAAAGCCGTCAATGGGAGAGCGAGGGTTTCCATGGTTACTGTTTTTTTGGGGTCCAGGTATGGTACAAGTAGGTCTGTAATTCGATTGACGAAGAAAAGGATGCGCACAGGGATGTTCGATGTCGCAAGCCAACGAGAGAATAGATGAGTGAATGAGTGATTAGGGAGAGGAAGGGGGGGGGGTAGCGGTAGCGAGCTAGCGGCCTGTATAGTACCAAGGACAGATGAGATCTCTTGTTCAAACTAAGGTAGAGCATGGAAATCTAGGCCGTGTTGGCATCTGCAACACATCCCTAATCCGGGATGGGTTGCGCATAGCCTGTGGCCGGAATCTGGGAAATGCTCATCACAGAGATCAACTTGGCAACGATGCGGAAATCTTATTTGTACAGTACAGTCAAGTACAGTCAAGTATTATAGTGAACGGGTCTCGGTGGGAGCATGATTTGGGGTACTACTTTACAGGAAGAGCGGGAGGAAAAGGCAAGGTGCGAGGGGAGGGGAAAGGTTCATTCGTTGCGCAGGAAGTAGGCAGGAAGCAGGCACTACAAGCGTTCCCGAGACTGGGGGAGGTGTATGGATGTGGATGGAAGTGAAAGGGAAGGGAAGGTGAGTGATAGGATGGAGGGGGAGGGGAGAGTGGAAAGGTGGGGGGGGGGGGTTAGAATAGACTAAGCGGTATGGCGGGGAGAGGGGGGGGGAGAGGGGGAGAGAGGGGGGGAGGGGGAGAGAGAAAAGTGGTGGTTTGCTGTGATAGACGGTCGGCTGGCACAATTTTCACCACAACTTACAGTAGTGTGATGCGTGAGGGGGTGTGGATGTTGTGGATCTGTCTGCTTGCGTGTGTGTGTGTGTGGGCGCACCACTGCTAACTCTCACCGTTCGTACGGTACCATATTGCGTCCACTCACTGACATCTCTGATTGCAATGTGAAAGGCAATGGGAAGTACAAGTACGGCATGGGAATAGGCGTGAGACATAGCTGTGCTAAATTGGACGTGACGCCGCTGTTCTGCTTTGCTAGGCTGGCATAGTAAAGCGTGGCATAAGGTAGCGGCAGGAGACTGGTAGCGAAAAAGGTCAAAGAGATAATATACGGTAGTTAAAGCCTCTTGTTTGGACGAAGACTAGGAGATCCAGCAGCGTCCAGGGAGGGAATAAGCGTAGAATATGGCTATTTGATCATGATTGTTCGTTCGTTCCAATGGCCCTAGAGCTGTCTGTCTGTCTGGCTCATTCCAGTCTTGAGTGCATCTTGTTGCTGCTGGTTGCTGCTTCAAACTCCCGCAAGCAGGAAGGCAGAGCACAGGACAGCAGCAGCGGCAGCAAATGTCTTCAAATCCCCCAGATGATGGGCGAGTAGAGTAACTGAATGGCAGACAAGATCAGGCATACTGCACAGTAGACGAAGGTGTGTTGAATCAATGAATCGGTCAGTCGATTAATCAATTCCTCTCTCTCTATCGATCTGTTTCCTTGCTCCTGCTCCTGCCCTTGCCCCTGCCCCTGCTCCTGCTCCTCACTCACTCACTCATTCAGTTACCTACCCCAACCTTTTCCTTGTCTTTATCCCCAAAACCCATCAATCCATCACCCCCCCATCACACAATCCTCTCTCCTCAATTCATCATTTTTTTCCCCATCAGACGAAGCTACTCATTCATCTCGTTCATCCACTATCACTATCACTCGCTACCCGCGAAATTACCACCGCTGCTGCTGGACCAAACACGGATAGCAAACTTCTACCGCAGCTACGGCCACTAGTCATCCTCCCCTTACCCCCGGAGTCAATCATAAACTGAATTGGCTCCGAGAAATAGACGAAACTAAACACCGATCCGAAGTTTGTAGGTTTGGGTGTCTGGGCGTCTTGTCTGGTTGTAGTGGTTGCCTCTCTGGAACACCTTGTGGGGAGCGGAAGAGGAGGAAAGGACAGGGTCTCTGCGTACTTGTATTTATTCCACTTATATAATCCACCACACCCCCCTTTGCTAGGGAAACCGATACCTTTTCCACCGGACCCGCTTTGCTGCGATATCAGGGACTCCCTATCCCTCCAACAAAACCTCTCATTTAACCCTCTCGATCCATCCATCCCACCCTCGCCTTTACCATTCCTCTCGGGCTTCTTCGTGGCCTACGGAAGGATCCTTAAGGGCTGTCCATTGTCCATTGCGACGTCGCCGGGGACACACCACCGAGTTGACTTTTACCCATTCATCCATCCATTCACCGCTAACAGTCCCCAGCCAGCCACTCGTTCCTCGCTTCACCCTTTCTTTTCCCTTTCCCTCCCCACCTCGCCGTTGACTTGGTCGCTGCTCACCCCTCTGTGGACCTGCTGCCCTAGTCCCTTTAAACCTCCAACGCTCATCTGACCTTTGGGTGGTGACGATACCAGCTTAGCTATATTTCGTCTTGATTTTTTTCTTTTTTTTCTCTTCTCTCCTTTTTCTTTTTCCCTTTTCGCTTCCACTTTGTTTCTTTTCTCGTTTGCAGTGTTTGGCGTTGGTCTTGCGAGGGTTTTTCCTTTTCTGAACTCGTCAACCTCAGTTCACCGGTGGGTTTTTCCTGGTCGTCCTTATCGATTCGGCTACGCCTAAGATTGCCGAAGGAGCTCGCCAGCCCCAAGTTCTCAGAGCTAAGCAGCGGACCCTCCTAACCTCGCCTCCAACCTCCTGTCCCACCTTTCCTCCCTTCCTCGAACCAACACCGCACAAAATACCACCTTTCCGCACTAGCCTCGCCAATCCTTCGCAGCTCGCGACTCGGTCCTTCGGAGACAGGTGGACAGGTCTGACAGGGTGAAGGCAAATAAATTATAGTCGTGTGTGGTTATTGAGACCCTCGTTAAAAGGATTCGTTGAGTTGTTGGGGAGGCATTCCTGTTGGTTGGTTCGGCGTCGGACCAAGCAGAGACCCCAGAACCAAAAAAAACGCGCCCATCATATCTTCTCCAGTAATACCAGCCCTGGAGGAGGTGCAGGAAGGCTGGCTACCACAGACACCTGTGTTTCTCCAAACTTTAGACGACACCAAGTTCGGGCCTCAGCTTATGGCGGCAACTGCTCTTAGTTACCCTCTTTCTGGCCGGGACCTAGCACGGCTTTCCATAAGCTCTACTTCAACCATGTCTTCCGAGATCTCTATGATTAGTGGAATGAATTACAGCTCCTCGTCAGCCTCATCGTCCACTTCGTCTCCGCCACAAATTTCCATTTCGCCCTCTGAGGATCAAATGTCCGAGAATGGAGTTGTTACTAAGATCGAAGCCCTGGATGACGAAGATACGTTGAAGAATGCCCCACCCCTCCTCTCGCCTACTGAAGCTGGAGAGCCATCCAAGCGAGGTAGAGGCCGGCCACGGAAGCATCCTCTCCCACCATATGGAGCTGTGCAGAAGGTTACCAAGGGGAGATCAAAGACGGGCTGCATCACTTGCAGAAGGAGGAAGAAGAAATGTGACGAGACGAAGCCCGAATGTCCGTTATTTACTTTATTGGCCCAACCCTTCGAATCCTTTCCACTTCCAAAGCTCCACGTTTGAGATTATTCTCGCTGATTTGTTTGTGTAGGTAATAATTGTATCAAGAATGCGGTTGTATGTGAAGGATATCCGGAGAAGACCTATTGGCAAAGCGGCCGTCAGAGAGCAGAGGGTGAATGCCGATCGACCTTGCAACTTTGGTGCCAAAAAAACCTTCTACTAACTTCCCCTATAGCAAGGAACTCTGTCCCGGCTACCGTTTCTAGGTTTTCCGAACTACCCTGCTTGATCGATGGAATTGAGACACGAATAGATCGCGTTCTCCTCGACCACTTTGTACGAAACGTCAGTCGTATCCTCACCTTGTTCAACGATAACACCAATCCATTCCAGGAGATGCTTCTCCCACTGGCGCTTCAGAATCGTGGCCTGATGCATTCCCTGCTTTGCCTGTCAGGGTCTCACTTGTCCAACACAGATCCAACATACAGCATGGCTCAACACCATCACTTTGGAATGGCTATGCAATTCCTTCGCAATGACCCTGTGTTGACAGGGCAGATTGCCATTGCTGGCGACCCAACCATCGCCACGACACTGATTCTCTGTCTGAATTCCATATGTAAGGGGGATACCGAGGGTGAATATAGACCGCACCTGGACGCTGCAAGGCACATGCTATCTTCGGCCGGTTCTACAGAAGGCCGCAGTAACACCTTCAGCAATTTCCTTTACGAGTTTTTTATGTACCACGACGTGATCAATTCCGTCACAACGCTAGACCGCCGACCCATTCTACTCATGGAAAATTACACCCTCCCAGCCTTTATTATCCAGCCCGAGGCTGGTGCATTGCTAGGCGTTCTCGACGGGCTATTTGGATATCTATCCAAGATCACGCTTCTGCGAGATCAGATTAGGACAAGGAAGGCAAATGGAGAGCATCCGAGTGTGGACTACGAGGTGCTATCACAGGCGGTTGCGATTGACTCTGAGATTCGTGAATGGGTGCCCGCTCAGGTACCGGAGTCACACCGCTACATTGCCGCGCAACTCTATCGGCAATCGACTTGGGTTTACCTTTACCGAACTATCATGCCCTCCATGGCAAATCCCAAGATTCAGCTCGCCGTCGAGGAAGGGCTCCAGTATCTCCGCCATCTTCCCGAGAACTCGGGTACTCAGAGCATACTTCTAATGCCATTGTTTATCCTGGGATGCGCTGCGTTTGAGCCGAGTCAACGACCCGAGATATCGAGACGCTTTCAAGGTCTGCACGAATACTCTAGGCTTGGGAATATCGTCACTGCGCACGAGGTTGTTAAGAAGATTTGGGAATTGATGGATCAAAGGGATGAGGAAAGAAGCTGGGATTGGGAGAAGATAATCAAGGAGATGGGATACGATTTTCTGGTTACCTGATTGGGATGTTTTGTTTTCGGAGGGCATTTTCGGAGCTGGGGGGTTCATTTCGTTTTTGAAGGGTGCAAAATTTCCATTATTTTTCTTTTTGGACATCGGTTTTCTTATACCTCTTGGCTTTTGAAAAAAATTCCACACGATTCCCCAGACTTTCAACTCTCCCAAGCGTCAACATGCTGATGACCAGTCTTTCACTGCTTGTTGTTCCTAATACCTGTACATGCTGGCATTTTCGGATTTTGAATTTTTTCCCATTCTTTTCTTTTGGCCCTGGGCAGTTTGTGTTATGTGCTGAAGTTTGCAGAAGATGAAAAAATGTAAAGGAGGTTGATATGTTTATTGGGCTGAGGTTAGGTCAGCCTGAGCTATTCGTTGCTACGGTTTGGACTTGCTATCGTATCTAAGCTTCTCAGATGCCCCGCCTCGTACCACCCATATCGCCACCCGACGGCCTTACGGGCAGAGAAGTGGATTGAAGGTTAGTGGTAGACATTGCTAATTTATTTTACAATTAAGAATGCTTACATCATGATTTAGTATCATTATACAACTTGTCGGCCCTTGTTTCTCTCTTCCCTCCTTCGGCCCATCTTCCACTTGGTCGGTCTCTCGCGGCTTGTTCATGTGTCTGAACAGCGGCAACAAAAGTAACTTTTGTTTTTTTCTTTCTTTTTCTTTTTGTGAATTTATTCAGGGGCGAGGAAGGAGCACTAATATTTCGATATCTACTTTTCCTGAAGGCACGAGTTATGCTGTGCTTGTACGCCGGGGCGTTTTGAAGGAGTGGGTATACCGTATTTTATCTTTTTATCTTTTTCTCATTTCTCTTGATTTTTTTCTCTCCACTTTGTACTTAAATGCACCATACCCATTCTACCTTTATTTTCATTTTTTCATTTTTCTATGGCGTAATACGGGGTGGCTTTTATTTTATTTCAAAAATCTTCGTTTTATACATTAGGCCAACCAGTAAGATTCCCGATAGGCGCTCGTATATTGTGGGGACGTATAGGATCATTGGCCCACCCTGTGACTACCATACTTTGCCCGGGGTTACGTGACTGTCGGATCTGATGGCCGTGGTGCAACTACGGGGAGAGCAGGAAATGGAAGTACTGGTAGTGTAAGAAAGTGGGATGAAAGGAGGAGAGACCAGAACGGCCAACGGCGACCACGCCAAGCGCAGCGGTACAAGGGATTTATAATCCTCCCAGCTGCCACAGAACAGTGGAAGTGGAGAGAGACTAACTTCAGAAAGGGAGGGAGGGGGCTTCTATTTGCTTCTCCAAAATCGCCAACTCGACTGGTCACTGCTGTTGCATCAGGTTGGGTTATAATAAATACATGCGTACAATATATACTACGAATTACTTACTTACTTGATACGTACTATGCATGTTCCATTTTTTATTTTTATTTTGTTCAAAAAGCGGGGCCGGGGTTGGTGCGGTGGTGGGGTTCTTCCTGGCCATGCGGAAGGGGGTGCAAAGGCCAGCTTTCCCGGGGGGAAATCGGATTTAAAAGGGAGGTCAACTTAGTATCATACCGTATAGGTTTCTTTGCAGGCTAAGTTAGGTTAGGCTAGGCTCGAGCTTTGTAGTGGATGGTAGGGTGCTGGATGTGCTATAGTATCATATACGGCACCGCTGACCCGAGCTGTCGATTGCTAGGGGCGGAGGTAAGAGTTAGTGTCCGGTGCTTGTGCGGAGGGAGAAGGGGAAGGGGAGGGGAAGGGGAGGGGAGTTTCATGATGATGGTTTTTCTTGTCTGTTTTACTGGTTGGTTGGGTTGTAGTCATAGTCGGCGGAGAGAGGGCTACGGGGCGGTTGACCTAATTGCTCCGATGCTGTACGAGTAGGTTGGGGGCGGGATTGCGCTCTACTCTGACAGTTCAATTTTAGCTGACTACTGAGTAGACTAGGTCTAGTGCTATTGTCTAGGGTGTCGTATTTTACCGCGGCGGTCGTATCCAGTACAGCACCCTAGGCACTACTAGCAGAATACGGGAAAGCGCTATACAGTGCAGTACAAGCACAGTGCAGGGCCGGTAGTGCTGGCAAGGTAGGATGGCATCCAGCCTGCCGTGTGTGCACTGCGCCATATGATACTTAGAGGATCGTGTCTGCATTTTTAAGGAATGCTATTGTATTCCACTACAGTTTGACTTGCATCTGGGCGGCATGCAATAGGGGTTCTTTTTTTTTGGACGCTTCGAGAGTAAGTTGCGAGGGCAGTATACCTATCTACCTATCTACCTACCTTCTATCCCATAGAACTCCCAACCATAGTCCGTAATATCATTTCACCGCCATCTTGCTCTGCAATATATTATAATTCCTTATACCCTACACAATGACTCCCTCCCTCACTCCCTTTCCCCATACTTGTAAGCACATCACGCATACCCCCCCCCCAAAAAAAAAAAAAAAAACTCGTTCCGAGGTCCGGGCCCCCACACACTCCACTTCTGCCTATATCCCCGAGCAGCCCCTTGTATTTACTATAACCTGCTAGCTTTCACTTTACTCTCTCCCCTTTGCTTCAACCATCATCACTAATCCGCCGCCCTAGCTAACTAGTCAACTGACCTCATAGGCTATGCTGAGATCTTGGAAAGGGAGTGGGGCAGCGGCGCGGAGGGTCATGCTTAGCAGTTGTAGTGCGTATGTCTTCTTACGCACTTACCGGGCTTAGTCGAGAGTCACGATATTGGAATGAGAGAGTGTGTATTTGGCCATGTACAGTATTATGACTCTGGCAAAATGCCCGGTTTTGCGGGGGGGGGGACGTATGGAGTGAGGCACGGTAGGAAGGATGGGGTACGGTATATAGCTCTGTCCCGTGCATGATATGAATGATGGGTGAGTGAATATCATTGG
>Ga0307509_10005304_pt1 | contig 18026 bp, 10 predicted proteins | sample 10_EM_MG_FD_202245 | JGI IMG/M metagenome (GOLD analysis project Ga0307509, IMG submission 202245) | Populus trichocarpa ectomycorrhiza microbial communities from riparian zone in the Pacific Northwest, United States - 10_EM | ecosystem: Host-associated > Plants > Roots > Unclassified | place...
ATGCGATCTTGGACAAGATGACTGAAAACTGAGCACTCTTCATTAATCACAAAATTGAAAGTAAAAGCTAATGCCACCATTTACAGCAATCCTGCCAAATATCCACTACCACATCAACCTACTTAAGAAATATCATCCAATGCTTCCTCTACAGTGTTCTCTGTTCTGTAAAATCCACGCAGAGACCAATGTGCAACCCTCCCTCTCCTCGTACCACCCACACTAAAGATAGGAATAGGAAAAAAACTCCTCCCTCCATGCACTCTCCCACCAGCCATCTCTCTCGTGCTCCATGTTTCACAAATATACCGTTGTCTCCTTGCTCTCATTTGCCTCGTTTTCACTTCTTCCTGTGACTGGGCAATTGATCTCAGTACTCCCAGCCTTTTTATCTCCTTTCTATTCCCCTCTTTAGCTACATTATTAAGTGCCTCTGATAAATTGCTCAAGTCAAAAGAAGATTTATCTTTATTTTTATTTTTATTTACACGTTCTTGATCATCAAGGGCCTGTGAAAGAGCTGTTAAATCGTAACATGAAGGTGAAGCAGTACTGCCTTCTGATTTGTTGGTGCTTTTATTGCGGTTTTTCTTGGACTCTGGCTTCATCGTGACAGCTAGCTAGTGATGAACTTGCGAATCTGTATCACATATATAAAATCAATTAGAAAAATCAAAGAGTAATGCTAATTTATGGAAAGATTCTTGGAAGAACCTCCGGAATTTACCCTCAATAGCCACTGGGTACGTTTAATGAATATTTATAGGGAGTCTTTTGCCAGATGACACAGATACATGAGCAGCTGATTAAGGGATTTTCCCCAAATAACTAGTTATTGTAGGGAGAGAAAAAAAACTATCTATGGAATGAGTTATCGATATCACTTGTGGGTCAATTCACACAAAAGATTTTTTTAAGTAAAATCAGATATTGCTACTTCAAATAAACAGATCACTAAAAACAAAATTTGGCGAAAAACCCTAAATTCCTTTAGGATTTTTACTTTTTTTATATATATATATATACATATTCCTTTCTTTTCATGGAAACTAAAGAGAGGGGATTAGAGAGAAAGCTAGGGAGGAGGCCTGTGTTGTGTACCTGAGCAGTGCGGAAATCGTAGATTAGAGAGAGAAAAATATAGGTAAAGGAGAAACTGAAGACAAGAAGATTGTGGAATACTGCCTGTCATTTATAGGGAGTTAGGGACTGGTTTTAAGTCGGTTTATATAATTCCTTCCGAATTATCATCTGAATCTAACTGTACACTTGTGTTTGAGATTGGATTTCCTGGAGTTTCAAGTCAGCTTCGGCCTGGAATGATTAGGGGCCTGGTTTCGAAGCCCATTTAACAAATAAAAAGATGTGCGTAGCTCACGTTTGTTTGGGCCATTTTCAAATTATCGTTGTATGGGCCTTGATGTGTTCTTCTCGAAAAACGTTTTCAAGATTCCAGTTTTTTGTTTAATGGAGTTGTCCGGACAGGATGTTCTAATGAAATAATGAGATTATAACCATAAGGTCAGCTGCAGCTCTACATTCAGACAAGGTGAGCAGGACTTATTAGCTATTTACTATCGTTTAATAAATGATCAATAGGAGAGTTACCAAATTACCAACATACAATAATAAGAATAAATAGTAAACAACTAAGTGGAAAAAAAAATTAATTCTTGGAAGTATTATGAATCATGGTCATTGGGATTCTGAGTCTTGCTCCACGACAAACAATCCTTCTTCCTTCAAGAGATCTTGTGTTGAAGCTTTTTTTTATTATTATTATTTTCAACACGCAGGAACTATAAGATGACCCAAAAATGCCTTTGACATTTAGGGGTTGCGGACCGACTATAAAACCCTATTTGATAAGTAGAACACATTAGTTGTCCGCTCTCAGGTTGGGTAATATGGGTCGAAGAAGGGCAATCACTCATTTTTAAAACCAACATCCTTAAAACCAAAAGGAGGGGTGCTTAGTTAGAATGAGATTCCAACTTAGCATCTCTTGAGATTTTAAGAAGTGTTGCTCTTTGAAGAGAGCACAATACGACGAAAGTTGAAAGCTATGTTCGGTGGGGGAGTTATTGTCTATTGTAGACCTCTATGGTAGAATCAGTCGGGGGCTTAAGAGGCGGTGATATACCCTATGGTAGTGGTTTATCTTGTGGCGGCAACTAAAAATATGATAATTGCGGCATATTCTTTGTGATGATATACACTACATATCCTTTGCGGCAACTAAAAATATGATGATTGCTCAAGATATAGTTAAAAATGCTTTTTTTTTTTTCCTGTATGGGTATTGGATAAGCCATCCATGTATATTTATGATGCATTCATATAAAAAAAAAACTATTACATGTGTTTTTGAATTAAAATCCAAGATAATAATATGAAAAAACAAACACGCATGTAGTATCTTGAGAATAAGAACTGCTATTAATTAGTTTGGGACTGCTCCAGAATGAAATGGCTTTATATTCTCTTCGGTGATTAATTATTTATTCACAGTTAGTTTTTTTGGTATTTTCTTCATGTATATTTTTTTAAAAAAGAACTATTTTAAAATAAATTTATTGCTAGATTTACACGTTGAACATTTATATTCAACCAAGTATGATAGTTATGGTAAAAATTAGCAATTACATGGACATAATTTTTTTTAATTGGGTATTAACTGTCAAATAATGACTATGTATATAAAAAAACATTTTTTTTTTATTAATGTAGCTCAACTAGCAATAAAGTAAATCTCCTCCCGATGTAATGCAATGGAATGGTTATTTTATCTGGCTGCAGAACTTATTTTTTATTTATAAATTGGTCCTTTTATTTTAATTATTTACAACTCAGTATTTATAATGAAAAACTTTTTGCAATTAAATCTCTATAATATAACTCTTCATCATGTGACTATTCATCGCATAGTTTTGAAACTCGGTCTGGCCCGGCAGGTCGACCCGGGACTGGAACCGGACCGGGTTGAAGAAAAAACCCGGTGTGACCCGGCGACCCGGTCAAGACCCGGTTGCAAACCCGTCGACTTTTTTTTTTACTAGAATAACGTTGTTTTGATTTAAAAAAAAAAACTGACCCGGCCGACTCGGTGACCCTGTCAAAACCCGGAACCCGGGCCTTGAACCAGGTCGGCCACCGGGCCAGGTCTTAAAACTATGATTCATCTCATGTTTTGCTTTTTATAATATTTGTAATGTAACAAGTCAATGTAATTGTAATGATCCATTGCATTACAATAAATAAAAGTATTTAACAATCTATAACTTGAAGCCACTGTAATACAATGGCTTCAAGTAGCCATAGAAATCGTTGTCTCAGCCGGTTTAAAATATAAATAATTCAAATAGTTTAAAATATAATATATTTTTTAATAATAATATATTAAAATCATAAAAAAATTTAATTTAATAATTTAAAAACAAAAAATAATTTAAAAAAATAAAAAAGATTCAAATGCATTACTAATCATACCGTTCAATAAAATATATTTTTTTATTAAAATTATAAAAAATAAATATTTTTTAAAACACATCAGACAACACCCACCCATCATGTCCTCCTGCTTCTTTCTCCCCATCCAACCAGGAAAGGATAAACTTATTTTTGAACATCATCAGTTCTGTTTATTTGGAAAATCACAAACCTTCTGGGAAGGTTTGATCGTACATCTTTATCCATCCACAACGTTGGACTGTTCTGTTCATCTTTATCCATCCTTTTTTTTTTTTTGCAACGTTTACTGTTAGTGATTTATCATTGAAATTGTTTTAAAATATGATAGTGGTTGTTTTTTAAAGTATTTTTTATTTATAAATATATTAAAATAATATATTTTTTTATTTTTTAAAAATTATTTTTACCATCAACACATCAAAACAATAATAAAAAAAATTAAATTTAAGCAAACACAAATTTGAAATTTCATGAAACGTGATTTACACCGTATTTACAAATGGTTCCTAGTCTTCAGGGTGTGCGGTTCAAATAAAAATTATTTTTAAAATTATTTATATATTTATATCAAAAATAAAATTTAAATATTTTTTAATAAAAAATACTTAAGAAATAATTTCTATGATACCAAAAACCATAGTTATTAAACCCGGATCAGCCCAACGGGTCGACCCGATGGCTGGACCGGTCCAGGTTTGTCAAAAAACTGGTCGGTGCAACGACCCGGTCAAACCCGGTAGACCCATGACCCAGGCAAGACCCGATGTTTTTTTTTTCAAAAAATATGGTTTTTCTCCTATACCCTCTTTTTTCATATTTTTTTAGTTGGTTATTAACACCTTTTAAAGTTCACTATATAAATATTAGAAAAGTTTTTTATTTTTTCAATGTGGAATTTGAAATCCTTTCCTATATATATTCTATGTTCACAAGAAAAAAGTTATATTTTTTCAATGTTGGATTTGAAAGCCTTTAGTATATATACTCTATGTTCTCAAGAAAAAAGTTATTTTTTCAATGTGGGATTTAAAACCCTTTCGTATATATACTCTATATTCACAAGAAAAAAGTTATGTTTTTTCAATGTAGAATAAAAAAAAATTTAGTTTAAATACTTCAACTTAAAAGGATAACATAATATTTTTTAAATATGAGATTTGAAGTCTTTTAATATATATATTATATGTTCACAAGCAAAAAAGTTATGTTTTTTTAATATGAGATAATTTTTTTTAAAATATTTTTTTAAAATTTATTATTTATAATATGTATAGCCTATATTTATATGAATTTTTTATTAATTTTTTCATATAAAATATTAAAACTTTAAATATATATTTTTAAATTTTTTAAAATTGATCCGAGTTAACCCGAATTAACCCATAAAATTAAAAACCTGATTTCTTAACCAAGTAAACTCCTAGACTGGGTTGATAACTATGCCAAAAACATGCCAGATGGTCACATAGATATTATCACACTCCACATAAGACAGATTTTACATGCTCTCTCAATGATTATGGTACGAGAAACGATTCATGTCCTAAAAGTGTGTCAATCTTCTGAACAAAGCACTATTCCTTCATCTCCATCTATCCAATATAATTAACCCACGTCATCAAAAGGGCCCCACTAAACAAACACAATCCAACCAAAAGGATTCACTTTGCATGACATCTCCACACTGAATATCAGCCACCCTAGCAAAATCATGCCCAAATGAATGAGGAAAAAAATCCACAACCCATAAAAATCCAACAAATCTTAACAAAATTAATGTTCTATTTAAAGAACCAAAGACAGACGTGAAGGAGGAAAAAAAAATATAGCAGGAGGAAAGGCAAAATTCCCTCCAATTACAGAGAAAAGAAAAGATTTTTAACCCGAAAGAAAAATGTCACTTTCACTAGAGGAAGAAACAACAAACCCTAACCCTAATATCAATTCCAAGACACTACCACTACCAATACCAACACCAACACTAACATCCTTAAACAGAAAAACCAGAACCTCAAGCTTACCAGAGCTATTGTTCAAAGAGCGAGCACTAAAGCATGGGACTTCGATAATGAAATCTCGGTCAAATAGCCCGTTTGCATCACCTCGACCTGTAGCATCGCCTCGATCTGTCCCACAAAGAACTTTAGGCTTCCATTCTCATGAACCGACCGGACCCGATTACACCTTTCTTCTCAATGATGAGATTCTCCTTCAAGTCTTCAGTAAAGTCCCAGTTTCACACCATGTTTCCAGCTCTCTTGTTTGCAAAAGATGGTTGTTCATTCACGGACGTTTGGTGCAATCAATAAAGGTAATAGATTTTCGTTTCGTTAATTCGGGTCGGGTTCTTACCCGGTTTCCAAATTTGGAAAATATTGATATTGCCCATGCTTGTATTAAAATGCCTAGGAATTCTGGGATTTTGATTACTAGGAATAATTCATCTGTTTATATTGGTACTAAGTTGTTGTCTGATGTGTTTATTGAAGAGAGTGATTTATTATCGTCGGATTTGATTGATAATGGGCTCGAATTGATTAGTAAATGGTATCCTAATTTGAGGAGAATTGCTGTATTTGGCAGCAGTGAAAATGGATTGTTGTGTGTTTCGAGTAAGTGCAAAATGTTGCAAGAATTGGAGTTGCATTGTTGTGGGGATATGTCTTTGAAGGGGATATCCGGGTGTAGGAATTTGCAAGTTTTGAAATTGATTGGGTGCGTTGATGGATTTTTTAATTCGATGGTGAGTGATATTGGGTTGACGATATTAGCTCAAGGGTGTAGGAGGTTAGTGAAGCTTGAGCTATGTGGGTGTGAAGGGAGCTATGATGGGATTAAGGCGATAGGGCAGTGTTGTCAAATGCTTGAAGAATTGACTATTAGAGATCATAGAATGGATGGTGGTTGGCTGGCTGCATTATTGTTTTGTGAAAATTTGAAGACTTTGAGGTTGCAGTCATGTAAGAGTATTGATTCAAGTCCTGGTCTGCCTGAGCATTTGGGGTCTTGTCCTACACTTGAAGAGTTGCACTTGCAGCAGTGTCAGATGAGGGATAAACAAGCGGTGAAGGCTTTGTTTTTAATTTGCAAGACTGTTAGGGAAATTGTTTTGCAGAACTGTTGGGGATTGGAGGATGAAGTATTTGCAACTGCAACTGTTTGTAGGTATGAGTTTTGTCACTTGGTTTTTGCTATTGTCTCCTTGTTTGTTGATGCATTTTAAATTATACACCTGATATTGATAAGAGCCAGAGGATGAAGGAAATTCAACCTCCAAAAGGTGAACTTAAACTGCACAATTTCAACGTGTATGCTATACAAGATTTCCACATATAGCTTTATTTATTTCATCATGTAAAATAACGATTATCCTTTCCATTCTCTTACTTGGTACCTTTCTTCATTTGGAAGCTTAAAGTCTATTTGAACATGCTAGAAAAAGGACTATGACATGGATGACAACCGATGGAATTTTGTGGTGGTTATCCTTAGCTTGCCAAATTTAGCATTACAATGAGCAAGCATGATAACACATGTTGTTAGCATAATAATTATTCAAAGAATTTCAAGGATGGAAACAATCTGAAATTTGGCATATTACTTAATGTAGCACTTTCCATCAGTCTTTTGATGGGCCTTTTTGTTTCCTTTCTTGATAGGAGGGCAAGGCTTTTGTCTTTGGAAGGATGCTCATTGCTGACGACAGGTTGTTTGGAGTCGGTTATTCTGAATTGGAAGGAACTTGAAAGACTAACAGTAATTTCCTGTAACAATATAAAAGACAGTGAAATAACTCCTGATCTGGCAACTCTGTTTTCTGTTCTGAAAGAGTTGAAATGGCGACCAGATTCCAAATCTCTCCTGTCAGCAGGTCTTGCAGGGACTGGAGTGGGAAATAAAGGTGGCAGATTTTTCAAGGGATTGAAAGTTTGACTGGACCATTTGATGGCTAGTATATTGGTTTCAATTTGAAGAACATTTGATGATTTCTTGGCAGCTACAAACTAATTTGACGATAAACTGTACGCTGTAGATTGTAGCAATTTTCATATCTAATTTAGACAATTTAGCACAGCGGTAGTAGAGGAGGACTTGTCAGTGTATTTCTCAAAGAGCCTGCTAAAGCAGAGCTTATGAGAAGCATTCCAATACCCTAGAACCCCCTTTGATTTATGGGGGTGAAATCTATGTCAAATTGAATATCTTTTGTCAGTTTATAACTGGAGAAGTTTTCTCCAACGTTCAAATAGGCCAGATATTCTAACTCAGCTAGTTAGTTGCTAGGAATTAGAACAAGTGCAAGATTGATGGGCCTGCTAATACAACAATTTTTATGCTTCTTTTATTTTTGTGGATCTCTATGCATGATTCATGAAGTGCTTAATCATTATACAGATTATTGGCGATGCTACAGCTTCAATATAGGTCCAAGGAGCATATCTTGTTATCGAAAACATTTTGGAAGGTAATGTTTACTGTTTTAATACTAAATTGTCACTCAATACAGGATCCCTCCAGCCTGTGTTTTTTTTTTTTTGGATCTCTTTGTTTTCTTTATCTTGCAGAAATGACCAACATCATTAAGCAATGACAAGAGGTATCTATTGGATGTCTTCCCTCAGAAAAACTTTCAGAAGTTTCAGTTCTGCAGTGACAGGGCCAGGGGTACAAATTGTTTGCCGCTTGTCTGCAGATTTCATGTTGCTTATTTGTCAATAGGATCAAGGTATCAGTCTTAACCTAGTACTTGATTATTGTCTAATGCATGCTAGATATGTTGAAGGACAATGATGGAGTGAAAACTAATGTACAGGCTGATGTTGTAGTGGGCTATTGGCAGCTAGATAGGAGAAAAAGAAGGTCCAATAACTTATCGTCATAGTGTATGAACTCGAATGATGGACCATGGAAGAAACTGATTAAGCAGAGGGCAGAACGCGATTGCGAGAACTCCTTGATGCATATTGCTGGTGATACCTTGATTTCAGAAGACTGGATAAATACAGTTTCTAAGACAACTCTTGGTTGATTTACACAGAAAGGAGCTTGGAGAGGACTGCCAAAGAAAATTGTAGCAAGACGGGTGAAGTGAAAAGTGCAAGATATTGTTTCACTGTAGAAGATATTAAATCAGAGAAAACTGTTGTAAGATGAATAATGCTAGCAAGAGCCTGCTGTGCAATATGCAGTGGCTATAGACCATAGTTGAGAACCCTAATAATGGCTCGATGAATTGACTGTGTGAAGCGGCAAATATGGAGACACAAGCTGGAATTTTTAGAGCTGTACATTATTATTATTATTTTTTTTTGTGGGATGGGATTATAGCTTTGGCAAGGATACATCATGTTCACAGGCTAGGATTTCTTCTCAAATAAAATACTATTATTAACTCAAATTATTTAATCATCTACTAACTAACATCCTAATGAGTTGATTTCAGATCAAGTGGTTGAATTGGCCTCAAACGATAATGTCATCTTGCTCTACGAGTATGATGGTTAGTCTTTTGTGTTTTGGGCCTACTGGATGGGCCCTTCTTGTAACCAGAGAGACGAAAAAAAAGAAAAAAGGAGGCCCAATTTCCAAGAAGCTGACCATACTAATTGGGCAAACCTCGGATTAGTCTGCAAACTATTTAGTAATTCTCAAATTAGTCTCAAACTATCGATTTTCTCAATTTGATTCTAAAGTATTTGACGCTTCTCAATCGTGTCCTCCGGTCAATATCCTTAATATTTTCCGTCTATATATTATTATATCCTGGATGGAAACGACATGTTTTGAGAAAATGTCAACATTTTCCGTCAGAAAAGGGGAAGATTCTAAACAGGGAGCCCAATTGAGAAACATATGATAGATTGGGGATCATATTAAGAATTCATTTATGATTAGGGGACTAATGTGAGGTTCTCCCAAACTTATTTCCGAGGCATCCTAGTAGTAAACGAACGGCGAATTTGACATCTAAATTGTCTGAAATCTGATGTGGCTAAACACGATTGGGTACCCATGCGTGGAAGTGCATGTGTTTAAACACGTAACCCCGTGTATAAAAACCTAGATTTTTACACCCTAGAAACCGCAAAAACTAGAGAGAAGAGAAGAAAAGAAGTCGTCCAAATTCCAGTTAAAATCCCCCCACCGATCTCTCTCTTCTTCGAATCAATTAAGGTTTCGATTTGCATTTAATTTCTTGAATTCCTTTATAGATCTGTGCTTGTCTTTGCATCGAATTGTTGAGATTTGTTTGCTACTTCTGTTTTGGATTAATTTTTTATTTGAGTGAAAAACAATTAGGTTTTTTATCCTAATTATTTGTATCTTGTAGATCTTAGGCTTCTGCCTCATGACTGGATCTATTTTTTTTTTCTCTCTTGATAATCAAGATCTCAATTTTGCAAAAAGACTTAATGTATTATATTTCATAAGTAATTTGTTAATGTCTGTATTGGTATCTGGATAAATGCTTGTATTCGTGGTTTATATGATGGTTTTAGTGTATGATGATATGGGGAAGAAAATACTGAAAATTGGTTTTTGCAAGGGCTAATTTGTTGGGTAGTAAAAATGGAACAAAAAATTGATTGATAGCGTTGAATTTTAGATGGATTTGTTTGAGGTTTTCTGGGTTTTCATGAATTTTGATAGTAGCCATGCTTTGTGTGCTTCTTTTGTTTACGCCTTTGATGTATAGTAGTTTTGTTAACTATATATTAGTTCATGATATCGCTGATTTGTGTGTTTAAAGTAATACTAATGTGGGCTGAAAAGTGAGATAATTAACCGGGTTGTCGTTTAAGGGGCTGAAATAGTTGTTTGTTTGGTGGGTTTCTTACAGATATGGCGGTAGGTGGAACTGCTCCCCCTAGAGGAAGTGCAGCAGCTGCTGCAAGCATGCGAAGGAGGAGGACAACAAGTGGTGGAGCTTCAGGAGGAGCAGCTGGGACCATGCTTCAGTTTTATACTGATGATGCTCCAGGACTCAAGATCTCTCCAAATGTCGTGCTTGTTATGAGCATTGGTTTCATTGCTTTTGTTGCCATTCTCCATGTTGTCGGAAAGCTTTACCTTGTTCGTCGGGATGCTTAATTAGTACACGAAGCTCAGTCTGGTATCTTGAATTTTGGATATTGAATCAATAGACTAATGTCTTAAGCAATGGATGTCTGTTTTGAATCAATAGGCTAATCGATGTTGCAATTATCACATTCTTTGTTTACTACACTTAGAGAGCCTAAGTTTTTTATTTTCGTATTTATGGTGGTTGAATCACGATTATGATATATCATCTTTTGACATAATTTCATAGCACATGATTGTTCTAATGGCTACAAGTCATTGGTGACTTCACTTTTTTGTTTATGTAATTCAGTTGCAGAAAATAAATTAAACAAGCCATGCTAAGTTAAGCGTCTTGGAAGAAAAACCCTCTATGCTGGTAGTGACTGAGCCGGATTAACTATCATTCTATTGTGAGGAAGCAAAAAGAAACTTTGATGAGGCTATAATGGTCTGAGGTCTCTGGAAACTCTCTGAGGTTATATGATCTTTACTGTTTTAGGAATTTTCTAGCCAAATTCACATGATGATAGAATCATTCTTTTAACCTGAATGACTGTATTCGAATACAGTTATTCGACTGAATATTGGAGTTAATTCTTGTGATGCAGTTCTGGACAGTGATGTAGAATCACTTTATCTAGACCTTGCAGCATCGTCTCAGCTTGCAGATTTGACCGGGAATAATCTCATACTGAGGGTGTTTGGTTTGGAGGTGATTTTGATTTTTTTTGATGGGGTGCATACAAAAAGCATGTATTGGAATAACATTAATTTTCTTAATATAATTTTTTTTTTTCAAATGATGGTAGAGCATTTCATGGCTACATTCAATCAATTAATTATATTTAATTTAACAAAGAATAACAAATAAAAAAAACTCTGAGATAACCCACATAAACAAAAAAATTAAGGATAAAACAAATGATATAGAAAGAATATAAAAATAACTGAACTCATTCCTCAATTAAATAAATGTTTAATGATGAAATTGAAAGAACACGAGCTTAAAAAGAAGGATAAAAAACCAAAGCAAACTCGAGTGAATCTCCTAAAGCTGGGTTAATCTCCCCAAGCCCGTAACCAGTGAAATTCAGGCTCAATGAAAGCTAATTTCCAAACCAATTTAATGTTAAAGGATAAAATTAAAAAAATAATAATTTCCAAAAAAATCTAAAGAAAAAAAATTGCAATCGAAAGAATAAGGATAAAATCTGATAGAAAAAAAAAACATAAAGGAGGATGAAATCGAAAAACAAAATTAATTTTAGAAATTATCTCAAATTAGACAAATATAAATTAAATGAATGAAAATGAAATCTGAAAAATTAAAAAAATTGAATAAGGATGAAAATTAAAAAGAATCTCAATTTTATAGATTATTTAAAAAAAATAAATGGTAATAAAAAAATCATGGATTAAACCCTAAGAAAACAAAATTGAAGGGCGGCGTGAAAATCAAGGGGATGAGAGAAGAAAGAAAAAAGAAAAAAGAAAAAAGAGTTGCCGACGCCACACCGGAGGTATGTTTGTGTCACACTCCACTCAGGGATGGAGCGGAGGTCGAGAAGAATCAAATGCTACACTGGAATCTCATTTTCACCATTAGAGTCAACCGGATGTGTTATCTAAAGATGATAGAGTGGTTGAGACGTCCACTACACGCGTTAGCCATCCTTTTTAAAAAACATTTTATATATATTAAACTTTCAAATTATCCATAACCCCAACTGATAACAACAAAAAAGTTCATTGTGCAATTACAAAACTACCCTTATCCACAAGACTTGCAAATTTTAATTATAAGGGTAATTAGGTCTCTTCATTGTGCATTTAATAGTAAAAAAGACAATAAAGCCCCTAATAGCCATTTATTTATTTATTAATTCAAGGAAAAATATGTCATTTTATTGTACATTAAAAGGCGAAATTACAAAAACATCCTTTCATTTAAGCTTCATAAGTTTTCACTTTTAAGGTTACTGTTTTAATTTTACTGTTCACAAAAAAGAAATGTCTCGAGTTATCCATGATCAATTTTAAAATGCCTAAATTGTCCCTGTACAAAGTTCATTTCACCCTCGGGCATTAGCATATGAGTTTTTTTTTCAAGGGCAAACTGGTGAAAACACTATTCCCACCCACAATGCGATTCTTTTGTATTTCTAACACAGTTTAATAACAATTTTGAAAAAATAAAATATGTTGAAAAAGTATTTGAAAAACAGCACAGTTTGAACACAACCGCTATTGGAAATAATAATTGTTTCAAAAGTCATTTTCCAATCAAATCAATTGACAATTACAAAAGTCAATTTAAATTTTTATGAATATCCAATAGCCAAGAATTAAATTCAAGATATAATAGTCAAGAAAAGAGGGGTCATCGGGGACACACCAGAGCATTGTTTTGGACACATTCAATACTATTAGAAAGATCTCAACGAGACAATTCTAACCACTCCATGAAAGACCATCAAACATGGTCGTGATTTGTCAGGGGTTTCGTTCGTAGTTAATTTAGGGTTAATTAATACCTCGTTTAGTGGTCTTCTAATATGTAGTTAGAATCGTCTCATCAAAATTTTTATAACAGAATTGAGTATGTCAAAAACGAATCCTCGTAACCCATTTTTTCTTTTCATTTTTTCCTTAATTTCTCTCTCCAGTCATATCATATTATCTCCTTAGCTATTATATCTTAAATCTTATATTTTAACCATTGAATTTTCATAAAATTTTGAGTTGACTTTTGACAAGGTTAATTATTTTGGAAAAGAAAAAACATCAACGTACAACAACTATTTTTAATAGGGGTTATGTATAGAATTGATATTAGAAAACGCGATTGTGTTTAACCGCTATTTCCAATAATAATTGTGTACAAAATTGATATTGAAAAATGCAACTGTGTTCAAACTGCGTTATTTTTCAACTTATGTTATTATCTCAATTTTTTTACCAAACTATGTATTTTTTTCAAAAACAAATCCTCAAAATGCATTGTATTTAAGGTTACAATGTTTTGAGAAGAGTTTTATGCCATACACAATATATTTAGTATGTTTGAGAATACTGTTGAAAGTATGTTTAGATTAAAAAAAAACACTAAATTGATTATTTTTGAATTCTTAACTGTATTTTTTTTAATTAATGTGGGTGTCCAGGTTAGCTTGCGCACACCTCGATTAATCTCACGAACCCTGAAGTTAACGACCATGTAAGCTTCCAGTGGCCATCATATTAGCAACCACATAGCTCGAACCTGAGACCACAGGGAGAACAAACTTCTTAGTCTCAAGCTTTTACCACTGGACCATCTACTAGAAGGTTTTCTTAACTGCTCTTTCCATTATGGGTTCTGGTGATTGACTAATAGATTGTGGCAGCGAAGTTTGTTTGATATTGTGATAGTGATTGTTTTTAAAAATATTTTGCTTAGAAATATATTAAAATAATATTTTTTTTTTTATTTTTTTAAATTTATTTTTGATATCATGAATCCAAAAATATATAAAAAATTTCTTCTTACAAAATCAAAATCATGCGTCACTTTAGCCTGTGCTGATTGTTAAAACTAAGATTTCTGGGGATGTTTGCACAATCCAAGATTCCCTGTCTTTGTAACCGACGGTGATTTCCCTGATTTCATTTTGTAATCGTACAAGTATGTAATAGGGATAACTTCCCTATAAGTTTTTCTTTGATCAATGAAAATTTCTATAAAAAAAATGTCAAAGACGAGTCCTCGTCTCTCCCGTATTGTATTTGAATTCCAGGAGCAGCAACCTCAGCCCACTTTGAACTGTCTTCGAGTTTTCTCTTTAGAGAAATCAGATCATACATAATGAAGGACATTCAATCATGTATTGAATTGACAGGCCATGCCGTTTCTCATCGCATTTGAATCTTCTTCCATGCTTTAGGAATCTATATATCCAGTGAAATAAATAAAATTTAAACTGTTTATGCTTTCCCTCCCTCCTCTCTGTTGTTCAATCAAGAAACCCTAAAGGAACTCCAAGAAGACAAAAGATAATGAGAACAACAGCATGCAAAAACATCTCTCAGTACAACACCACTACCCATAGAGCAAAACCCACCATCAATCCTTTGTCCATCGCCAAGAACAAGGCTTCTCGGTACTCTTTTTACTCTGCAACAGCACTTGGAAACCCGTGGCCTATAGGGGCCGCTGCACTTCATGACAGTACTATTTCTGTTGATCGCCCAGTATGGAGCCTCAGTCCTCTATCAGCAGCTTTGCCAGAATCCCCACCACCCATTTGCAGTGACTGCTCTAGCCCCCCTCGTAGTTCTGCCACAATATTCTATTCTTTGGCTCCTACTGTGCTCTCCACTTCAAGATTCCAGGTTTTCCTTCAAGAAACTGGTTTCTCATTTCATGAATAACATAAACTCTTGCTTTCTTGAATAATTATTCAAAGGATTATCTGTTACCTTGATTTGAAATGATATCCTTGCTTGTGTTCTACAAAGTTTTGATCATCTTATTTCTAATGCATGTCGTCTTTGATTTAAAGAAGGTTCTTTTTGCCCTGGTCAACTGTATTCTTTCCTTGATGAATTTACTAATTCATAAAGAGAAGTCCTGTTGTTCTAGCTTAAATTATTTTGTTTAAATTGTCAGAGTGCCAGGTCCAACTTTAGTAAACCACCCGTATCAAGCAATATCGAAATAGAGGAATGGGTTCAGAGTGGCATGAATTTGAATGGCTTCCATCGTCTCACAGGTCCCTCTTTCTGCATGCGACTTTTTGTGTGTCTATGCAAATTCTGTGTTCTAGTTTTCATTTCTATGTTTCATTAGACGATGGAATCGCAACGCAAAATTGCCACTCAAAATACCGCTCGAGGCAATCTGCGGTGGCAGATGCAGAAGTTCATAGCAGGACATTATCTTCTTTTCTTGATGACGACAACGAGAAGAAGCATGATGATTCCGACCCAAAATGCAACTACAACATAAACAGCTCAGATGCTGACAGCGTGGATTGTGGAAACCACAAACTGATGACTCGACCAAAACCTTACATTGATTTCTTAGATGAAATCAAGGCCCAGGAGCTTGAAGCTCAGATGGGTGCATGGAAGAAGGCTAAACATAGGGAACTGATGAACAAGTGAGAAGCAGCTTGCCAGTAATTCATGTTCATCAATCTAAAAAACTCTTTTGTACACTAATTTTCTATCTTCCCGTGCATTCTTTTGCAGGTTGAGAAGAAACGAATCTGTTATTCGTGACTGGGAGTATAAACAGACACAAAAGGCATTGAAGGACATGAGGAAAGTAGAGGTATATGAAATGTCCTTACACCAAGATACTTATTCATGCCCTAAATGGTCCACGGTGTCTGCTTCATAAAATCTCAGAGAGTAATGGATGAGTAATAATTACTAATGAAATTGGTTTTTATATAAAAAAAAAAACTCCTGCTCCTTCACTGCACACAAAATCTGCAATGACGAGTCACAAGACTGTCAAAATCTACAGTGCTTGACATTGCAACTAATGCTGATACTCCGATGAGCACGTTATCATATTTTACTGAGGCATCCGTTTTTCTCATGGGCGCAGAACAAACTTGAAAGGAAGCGGGCTGAGGCACTAGAGAGAGCACAGAAGAGAATAAACAGAGCAAGGAAGGAGGCAAATAAGGCGGCGGGCAAGGTAATTGAATCAGCAATGAAGAAAGGAACAAAAATTGCAAAAGAATCTGAAATCCAAGGCACCAGAAACCCAATCTGGCGGAGGCTTATGAACTTATGTCCCTGATATTAGAAATCACTTTGTTTCCTGCAGCCTCTCCTTTTTATGAAACTTATCTGTTTTGTTTCCTGCAGCCTCTCCTTTTTATGAAACTTATCTGTTCTATTCTCGTGTCCACCACCAGATATGAATACAAGCTTTCCTTGCACTGAACAATGTGGCATCTTTTTTGTATAAAACACAAAAGTATTGATTAATTGACCATCAGGATTCACTTTTGATTGGAGGCATAAATCGGGATTCCTGTCCATTTTCCTGTATACCGACGTCCAGACAGTGGATCTAACGACAGACAGCATCACCTTTCAGAATCTAGGAGATAGATGACATGGTTGCAACTTGCAAACGTGAAAAATCAACATTCAAGAAAATATCAACTATTACAAAAGAGTTCCTAGCACATCCAGGGTAAGATACATCAATTTTGGCAAAGGCCAATATTGACAACTTGCTATTACGCCATACATTTGTACAGTATATTACACGTCAACATGATGTGAGAGAGATCTCTGACCGCAGTGCCTTCGAGCATTACCAAAGGGAATTGATCCATGATGAAATAGTACATGTACAAAAGGGGAATTTTGAGACCTCTAAATATGTTCACAAAATGCTTTTAGTCGCAGACTAATTTGTAATTTGAAAAGTTTAGGGAGGCATAATGCATAATCAGTACCCTTCAATGTGCGCTCTCAGAAACCCAACTGGAGACCATACTGTCATCCATGGGCTTTAAGCCTCCACATGATCTTGCAACCGATTCAAAAAGTTTCTCTATCTCCGGTGCACACCTTATGAATGATCGATTCCAAAAGTTGTACCTAGGATTCTGCAAAATACACTGTATCAATCTACAGAAGAAACTTGCAGTCAATTCAGATCACACAAGGCAATATTCTGAAGTGTGTTTCACCTTGATGAGCTCGATGAAAGTAATCAGAAGGCCCCATGGATGTGGTCGATTGACAATTAGGCGTTCCAAAAGCACTCTTGTAATCTGCTCTTGGATAATTTCCTGCCAACCGAAAAAACTGAAGTATCAAATGCATGCATTTCATGCCCACCGAAATAACTCAATAAACCACTTAATTCTTCATATACTGAAAAGCCTATTTCACATGTCTGGAATCTGGAAAAGAGGTCTTTCAAGTGCTGTTGTCATACATGTTACCAAAGACATTCTCATTAAGCACTCTCCTTGATTAAATATATATATATATATACACACAAGGAGTTGTAAAAAAACCTAAGCAAGTCCCGCAGTCAAATGCATCCCTCGCAAAAAAACAAATTCATCTTCTTTGGCATTGAAGATCTAGAATGGACGCTGATTCATATTTAAGTGCCATTTATCAAGTTATCCAGCAAGATTCAGAGTGATTTACAAGTGTCTGTGACAGGACAAAATAGAAGGCACATTGACCATCAAACAAAACCATGTTTTACCTGGTTTGATTCAGCAAACAAGTAAAGCAAGACAAAAGAGAAGTAATGTGTATGGTTGTTCGGATAGCGTAGTTGATTGGCAACAGCATTTAGAAAGAGGTATCGGCCTTCAGTGTCTAGGTCCAGTATTAGCGTCTGGTAAATATCTAAAGCAGCATCCACCAAAAATACAGCTAAAGGAACAGTATTTCCCGCCGATTGTCCATGAGGTGTTCTTGCCTGAAGCTGCTGGATGGCCTGTATAATAATTCCAAAT
>Ga0307509_10005306_pt1 | contig 18025 bp, 16 predicted proteins | sample 10_EM_MG_FD_202245 | JGI IMG/M metagenome (GOLD analysis project Ga0307509, IMG submission 202245) | Populus trichocarpa ectomycorrhiza microbial communities from riparian zone in the Pacific Northwest, United States - 10_EM | ecosystem: Host-associated > Plants > Roots > Unclassified | place...
CGCTTCGCCAGCTCGGCGTCGCTGATGTGCAGCTGCAGACGCCGCTCGGGCACGTTGAGCTCGACCATGTCGCCGTTCTTCACCACCGCCAGCGGCCCGCCTGCGGCGGCCTCGGGCGCGGTGTGCAGAACGACGGTGCCGTAGGCCGTGCCGCTCATGCGCGCATCGCTGATGCGGACCATGTCGGTGATGCCCTTGCGCAGCACCTTGGGCGGCAGCGGCATGTTGCCGACCTCGGCCATGCCGGGGTAGCCCTTGGGGCCGCAGTTCTTCAGCACCATCACGCAGGTCTCGTCGATGTCGAGGTCTTCGTCGTCGATGCGCTTGTGGAAGTCCTCGATGTCCTCGAACACCACCGCGCGGCCGGTGTGCACCATCAGCGCGGGCGTCGCCGCACTCGGCTTGATCACCGCACCGCGCGGCGCGAGGTTGCCGCGCAGCACCGCGATGCCGGCCTTGTCCTTGAACGGCTTGGCGAGCGGCTGGATCACCTCGGGGTTGTAGTTCTGCGCGTCGGCGATGTTCTCGCCCATCGTCAAGCCGCTCGCGGTCATCGCGCCCAGGTGCAGGTGCTGCGCGATCTCCTTCATCACGACCGGCAGGCCGCCGGCGTAGCAGAAGTCTTCCATCAGGAACTTGCCCGAGGGTTGCAGGTTGACCAGGCAGGGCAGCTCGCTCGCGAGGCGGTCGAAGTCTTCCATCTTCAGGTCGACGCCGAGACGGCCGGCGATCGCGATCAGGTGGATCACCGCGTTGGTCGAGCCGCCGATCGCGGCCAGCGTCTTGATCGCGTTCTCGAAGGCTTCGCGCGTCAGGATGCTGGACAGCACCTGGTCGTTGTGCACCATCTGCACGATGCGCCGGCCGGCGTTGCGCGCGAGCACGTTGCGACGGCCGTCGACAGCCGGGTAGGCCGCATTGCCAGGCAAGCCGACGCCCAGCGCCTCGACCATGCTGGCCATCGTGCTGGCCGTGCCCATCGTCATGCAGTGGCCGTGGCTACGATGCATGCAGCTCTCGGCCTCGAAGAAGTCGGCGAGCTTGAGCGTGCCCGCGCGCACCTGCTCGCTCATGCTCCACACGCCGGTGCCCGAGCCCAGCTCCTGGCCGCGCCACTTGCCGTTCAACATCGGGCCGCCGCTGACGCCGATGGTCGGCAGGTCGACGCTGGACGCGCCCATCAGCAGCGACGGCGTGGTCTTGTCGCAGCCCATCAGCAGCACGACGCCGTCGATCGGGTTGCCGCGGATGCTCTCTTCGACGTCCATGCTCGCGAGGTTGCGGTACAGCATCGCGGTCGGCCGCAGCAGCGTCTCGCCCAGCGACATCACCGGGAACTCGAGCGGGAAGCCACCGGCCTCATACACGCCGATCTTCACTTGCTCTGCCAAGGTTCTGAAGTGCGAGTTGCACGGCGTCAATTCGCTGAAGGTGTTGCAGATGCCGATCACCGGCCGGCCGTCGAACTGGTCGTGCGGCACGCCCTTGCCCTTGACCCAGCTGCGGTAGGCAAACCCGTCGCGGTCCTGGCGGCCGAACCACTGCTGGCTGCGCAGGTCTTCGGGCTTCTTCTTGAGCTTGTTGTCTCGCGACTTCTCGTCTCGATCGTGCGTCATGGCTTGCTCGGTTTCCCGAGGTCGTTGAAAGGGTGAGTCCGCTCATACTATGGTACGACGATTGACCTTGCCAACCGCTGAAAACCCGGGAGTCTCCTCTTGACCAATTCCTCCGCCCCCGACGTGCTCGCCGTCGCGAACCTGTCACCCTTCTTCCTCGATCCGCTGCGTGCCGCGTGCACCGTGCATTTGCGCCTGAACGAGACCGACCCGGCCGCGTTCGCGCAGGTCGCACCGCGCATCGTCGCGATCGCCGCGAGCGGCGAATCCAAGGTCGGGGCCGCGCTGATGGACCAGCTGCCGGCGCTGAAGATCATCTCGGTGATGGGCGTCGGCTACGACGGCATCGACGTGGCCGCCGCGAAGGCGCGCGGCGTGGTCGTGACACACACGCCCGGCGTGCTCAACGACGACGTCGCCGACCTCGCGATCGCGCTGATGCTGGCGCTGTCGCGCCAGATCGCGCTGGCCGACCGCTACGTGCGCGCCGGCACCTGGGCCGGCGGCCCGCTGCCCCTCGGGCGCAAGGTCTCGGGTGCGCGCATCGGCATCGTCGGCATGGGCCGCATCGGCCAGGCCATCGCGCACCGCGCGGCCGCGTTCAGCATGCGCATCGGCTACACCGCGCGCAGCGAAAAATCCGACCTGCCCTACGCCTACCACCCGACGCCGGCCGCACTCGCGGCACACAGCGACTTCCTCGTCGTCATCACACCTGGTGGCGCTGCGACGCGCAAGCTGATCGACGCCGAGGTGTTGAAAGCGCTCGGCCCGCAAGGCTGCGTGATCAACGTCGCGCGCGGGTCGGTGATCGACGAGACGGCGCTGATCGAGGCGTTGCGCAACAAGGTGATCGCGGGTGCCGGTCTGGACGTGTTCGAGGCCGAACCCAACGTGCCGCAGGCGCTACGCGAGATGGACAACGTGGTGCTGACGCCGCACATCGGCAGCGCCACCTCGCAGACCCGGCGCGCGATGGCCGAGCTCGCATTCGCGAACCTGAATGCGCAGCTGACGGGCCAGCCGCTACTCACGCCAGTGCCCGAGTGTCAGTGACCGCCGGGTGACCGGCGGCTCCGGGAAAGCACCCGGGCCTCGCCGGCCCAAACATCATACGATCACATCATAAGAACCACTTGCCCGCCTGTGGCCAAGGAGACATCCGCATGAAATTGAAGACCTGGATCGCCGGCGCTGTTGCCGGTGCCGCCTTGCTGGGCGCCGCCCCGGCGATGGCCCAAGAGAAGCTCACCGTCTGGTGGGTCAAGGGCTTCTACAAGGCCGAGGACGACGCACTGTTCGCGGCCATCAAGAAGTTCGAAGAGAAGCACAAGGGCGTCAAGATCGAGCTCTCGCAGTACCCCGTGCAGGACATGATCCCCAAGACCGTGTCCGCGCTCGACTCCGGCAGCCCGCCCGACGTGGCCTATGCCGACGTCTACGACTTCCAGGTCACGGCCAAGTGGGCCTTTGATGGCAAGCTCGAAGACATCAGCAGCGTGATCGACCCGATCCGCACCCGCTTCGCGCCGAACACGGTCGAGACCACCTTCTTGTACAACGACAAGGACAAGAAGCGCGCGTACTACGCGTTCCCGATCAAGCAGCAGACGATGCACATCGAGTACTGGATCGACATGCTCAATGATGCGGGCTTCAAGGAGTCGGACATCCCGACCACCTGGAAGGAGTACTGGAGCTTCTGGTGCGACAAGGTCCAGCCCGCCTACCGCGCCAAGAGCGGCTCGCGCGCCTTCGGCATCGGCCAGCCGCTCGGCGTCGATTCGAGCGATTCGTTCTATTCGTTCCTGACCTTCATGGACGCCTACAACGTCAAGCTCGTCAGCGACAGCGGCAAGCTGCTGGTCGACGACCCGAGCGTGCGACAAGGCCTGATCGGTGCACTGACCGACTACACCGCGCCTTACGTCAAGGGTTGCTCGCCGCCATCGAGCACGAGCTGGAAGGACCCGGACAACAACGTCGCCTTCCACAACAAGACGACCGTGATGACGCACAACGCGACGATCTCGATCGCCGCGAAGTGGCTGGACGACATGAACAACGCGACGCTCAACGACGAGCAGCGCGCGACGGCCAAGAAGAACTACACGCAGCTGATCCGCACGGCCGGCTTCCCGACCAAGCCGGACGGCACGAAGATGGTCTACCGCACCGCGGTGAAGACCGGCGTGGTGTTCAAGGAGGCCAAGAACAAGACCGCCGCCAAGCAGTTCGTCGCCTTCCTGCTCGAAGAGGCCAACCTGACGCCCTATGTCGAGGGCTCGCTGGGTCGCTGGTTCCCGGTCACCAAGGTCGCGCAAGAGAGCGCGTTCTGGCAGGCCGACGCGCACCGCAAGTCGGTCTACAACCAGTACAAGGCCGGCACAGTCACGTTCGAATTCACGAAGAACTACAAGTTCACCGTGCTGAACAACGAGAACGTCTGGGCCAAGGCCGCGAACCGCGTGCTCAACGAGAAGGTGCCGGTCGACAAGGCGGTCGACGAGATGATCGCGCGCATCAAGACCGTCGCCGCACAGTGATTTCGGCAAGAACAGCATGACCTCAGCCACCATCGAGGCGCGGGCGCCAACCCCCGCGCGCAAAGCGCCCGATCGGTGGCAGTTCTGGGGCCGCATGCTGGTGCTGCCCTATGTGTTGGTCTTTCTGGTGTTCGTGCTCTACCCGGTGGGCTACGGCCTGTGGCTGGCGCGCCATCCGGCGAGCTACGAGAAGCTCTTCGAAGACCCGATCTTCTTCCGCAGCGTGATCAACACGCTGGTGTTCCTCATCATCGCGATCAACATCAAGATGGTGATCGCGATGATCCTCTCGGGCTTCTTCGTGACCGAGCGCTGGTGGATCAAGATCCTCTCGCTGATCTTCATCCTGCCCTGGGCGCTGCCGTCGATCCCGACGATTCTGTCGGTGCGCTTCATGCTCAACCCCGAGTGGGGCGTGATCAACACGCTGATCTTTCAGTTGACCGGCCTGGACGGTCCGAACTGGCTGAACCACCCGCCGCTCGCGCTCGGCTTCTCGATGCTGATGCACGTGTGGAAGTCGCTGCCGTTCTGGACCCTGATCCTGATCGCCGGTCGGCTCGCGATCCCCTCCGAGCAATACGAAGCCGCGTCGGTCGACGGCGCGACCAACTGGCAGAAGTTCCGCTTCATCACCTGGCCGGCGATGCGCACGCTCTACGTCACCTCGCTGATCCTGTCGATGATCTGGACGCTGGGCGACTTCAACAGCGTCTACCTGCTGACCGGCGGCGGCCCGGCCGACCTGACGCACGTGCTGGCGACGCTGGGCATCCGCTACCTGCGGCTGGACCAGGTCGATCTGTCGATGGCTTCCATCGTCGTCGCGATGCCGCTCGTACTGCCCTTGGTCTACTTCATGATGAAGCGACTCTCAAAATGAGCAGCAGCAAGAAGATGAGCTGGAAGTCGGTGGCCACCGAGGCCAAGCTGCTGCTGATCGGCATCCCTTTGTTCTTCTGGACCATCATCCCGGTCTACCACCTGTTCCTGTTCGCGATCTCGCCGAAAGACCAGGCCACCACCGGGCGACTCTGGCCCAAGAACCCGACGCTGAAGAACTTCGAGAACGTGTTCGGGCAGAAGCACTTCTACCTCGACCACTTCTGGGTCCAGCTCGGCAACTCGGTGCTGATCGCGGTTGCAGTCGCGGCGATCACGCTGTTCGTCGCGACCTCGGCCGCGTTCGCGATCAGCCGGCTCAAGGTCCGCGGCGGCCGCACGGTGATGAACCTGGCGCTGTTCACCTACTTCATCCCGGCCGCGTTTCTCGCGGTGCCGATGTACAAGACCATGGGCAACTACGGGCTGCTGAACAGCCAGTGGGCGCTCATCCTCGCGATGGTGACGATCGCCTCGCCCTACTGCATCTGGGTGCTGAAGCAGGCGTCCGACAAGCTGCCCTACGAACTCGACGAGGCCGCGCGCATGGACGGCGCCTCGCCGCTGCAGCTGTTCCGCCTCGTCTACCTGCCGCTGATGGTGCCGTCGCTGGTCGCGGTCGGCACCTACGCGCTGCTGCTGGCCTGGAACGAATACCTCTACGCCTTTCTGCTGCTGTCCAACGACAAGAGCGTGACGCTGGCGGTGGCGCTCGGTAACTTCCTGGCCGCCGACGATTCGCCCTGGGAACTGCTGATGGCCACCGGCCTGATCTACGCGCTGCCGCCGGCGGCGATCTATTACGCATTCAAGCGCTACATGGTGGGCGGCCTGACGGCCGGCGCCGTGAAGAGTTGACATCACCGCGCTGAAGAGAAGACAAGGAAACGAGACATGGCCACGGTAGGGTTTCGCAACGTCCAGAAGACGTATGGCGGCAAGGTCAAGGTGCTGCACGGCATCAGCTTCGACATCAAAGAGGGCGAGTTCGTCGTGCTGGTCGGCCCGTCGGGCTGCGGCAAGTCGACGCTGCTGCGCATGCTCGCGGGGCTGGAAGACATCACCGCCGGCGAGATCACCATCGACGGCAAGGTCGTCAACGAGCTCGAGTCCAAGGACCGCGACATCGCGATGGTGTTCCAGAGCTACGCGCTCTACCCGCACATGACGGTGGGCGAGAACATGGCCTTCAGCCTGAAGCTGCGCAAGGCCGACGCGGCGCTCACCAACGAACGTGTCGCCAAGGCCGCGAAGATCCTGAACCTCGACCAGCTGCTCGACCGCCACCCACGCGAACTCTCGGGCGGTCAGCGCCAGCGCGTCGCGATGGGTCGCGCCATCGTGCGCGACCCCAAGGTCTTCCTGTTCGACGAGCCGCTGTCCAACCTCGACGCCAAGCTGCGTGTCGCGATGCGCGCCGAGATCAAGGCACTGCACCAGCGGCTCAAGACCACCACCGTCTACGTGACCCACGACCAGATCGAGGCGATGACGATGGCCGACCGCATCGTCGTGATGCACGACGGCATCATCGAGCAGATCGGCACGCCGCTCGATCTGTACGACCGGCCGAGCAACCTGTTCGTCGCGCAGTTCATCGGTTCGCCAGCGATGAACGTGATCGCCGGCACGCTGCGTGGATCGGGTGCAGCCGCCGAAGTCGAAGCCGCCGGCACGCGCTGGCCGGTGCCGGCCCAGGTCGGCGGCCGCGACGGCCAGGCGGTGCACTACGGCATCCGCCCCGGCGACATCCACCTCGCGCCGGCCGGCTCGGGCATCGCGGCCAAGGTCGTCGTGGTCGAACCCACCGGCGCCGAGACCGAGTTGCTGCTCCAGGTCGGCGACGCGCAGATCGTCGTCGTGATCCATGGCCGCACCGCCGCCAAACCCGACGACACCGTCTACCTCGCGATCGACGCCGACAAGGCCCATGTGTTCGACACGGCCGCGGGCACGCGCCTGGCATGACACCCCCACGCTCACGTTGTTCGCTGCCCCCCGTGGGGGCGTCTCGGCACCTTCGGGCGGCCGGGCGGTGCCGAGATGAACGCCACCCATGACACCCCGGCGCCCCTCGTGGTCGTGATGGGTGTCAGCGGCTGCGGCAAGAGCACGGTCGGTCGTCTGCTCGCCGACCAGTTGCGCGCCGAGTTCGTCGAGGGCGACGAATTGCACCCGCCCGACAACGTGGCCCGCATGGCCGCCGGCGTGCCGCTCACCGACGACGACCGGCGTGGCTGGCTGCTGACGATCGCCGCGCGCCTGGCCGCGGCCCGTGACGCGCAGCACCCGCTGGTCGTGTCGTGCTCGGCGCTGAAGCGTTCCTACCGCGACCTGCTGCGCGGCGCGTCGCACGACCTGGCCTTCGTCCACGTGCACGGCGAGCGATCGCTGCTCGAAGCGCGCCTGCGTGCGCGGACCGACCACTTCATGCCGCCCTCGTTGCTGGCCAGCCAATTGCAAACCCTCGAACTTCCCGGCCCCGACGAACGCGCGCAGACCTTTGACGCGGCCCTGCCCCCCACGCTGATCGCGGCACAGGCCACCGCGTGGCTCGCCACCCTGCCCTCGACGACCTCCCCATGATCGACGCCCAGACCTTTCGCCTCGACGGCCGCATCGCTCTCGTCACCGGCTCCAGCGCCGGCATCGGCCTGGCCATCGCGCGCGGCCTGGCGCAAGCCGGTGCCACCGTCGTGCTCAACGGCCGGCGTGCCGACGTGCTCGCGCAGGCCACGGCAGCGCTCGCCGACGAAGGGCTGACCGTGCATGCGCGCGCCTTCGACGTGACGCAACGCGGCGAGGTCGATGCCAGCGTCGCGGCGATCGAGTCCGAGCTCGGCGCGATCGACATCCTGGTGAACAACGCCGGCATCCAGCGCCGCGCGCCGTTCCAGGACTTCGTCGCCGCCGACTGGGACGCGCTGATGCGCACCAACCTCGACAGCGTCTTTCACGTCGGGCAATCGGTCGCACGCCACATGATTCCGCGCCGACGCGGCCGCATCATCAACATCTGCTCGGTGCAGAGCGAGCTCGGCCGGCCGGGCATCGCGCCCTACACCGCGAGCAAGGGCGCAGTGAAGATGCTGACCAAGGGCATGGCGATCGACCTCGGGCCGCACGGCATCAACGTCAACGGCCTCGGGCCGGGCTACTTCAAGACCGAACTCAACGCCAAGCTCGTGGCCGACGAGACCTTCAGCGCCTGGCTCATCAACCACACGCCGAGCCGGCGCTGGGGCGATGTCGAAGACCTGGCCGGCGCGGCCGTGTTCCTGGCCAGCGACGCGTCGCGCTTCGTCAATGGCCATATCCTCTATGTCGACGGTGGTGTCACCGCCACGCTTTGAATGCAACACACCCCATGACCACCTTCACGCAAGTCATTCTTTTCACCGACGCCGACGGCCGAGCGCGCTTTCGCGAACAGGCGCTGCCGCTGCCCGAGGGCACGCCCAGTTCGATGCTCTCGGCGCTGATGCCCAGCGGCGGCCTGCAGCTGCGCCACAGCCCGGTCGGGTTTCGCAGCAGCTTTCACGTCACGATCACGCCGCAGTGGGTCTTCATCCTGAGCGGCCAGATGCAGATCAGCCTGCAGGACGGCAGTTCGCGCGTGTTCGGCCCGGGCGAGCATTTCTACTCGGACGACACGCTGCCCGCCGGCGCGACCTTCGACCCGACGCTGCACGGCCACTGGAGCCGCCAGCTCGGCGACCAGCCGCTCGTCACCGCCTTCGTGCGTGGATGATGACGACCCCCACGTCGCTTCGCTCCTACCCCCCAAGGGGGCGCTGGGCCTGCTTGGGGCGGCCCGGCGCTGGCCGGACCGCGTCAACATGATCAAGAACGTCCACGGCGGCACCGTCGACCTGCTCGGCGAGGCCATCGTCACCGGTCGCTACCCGGTGGGCAGCACGCTGCCGCCGGAGCCGCTGCTGTGCGAAGAGCTGGGGGTGAGCCGCACGGTGATCCGCGAGGCGGTCAAGTCGCTGATTGCCAAGGGCCTGCTCGTCACCGGGCCCAAGGTCGGCACCCGCGTGCTCAACGAAGAACAATGGAACTGGTTCGACCCCGACGTGGTGATCTGGCAGTCGCGCGCCGGGCTGTCGCGTGAATTTCTGCGCGATCTGCAGGAGTTGCGCCGCCTGGTCGAGCCGGTCGCGGTGCGGCTGGCAGCCGAGCGCGCGACCGCCGAGGACATCGCCGAGATCGAATCGGCCTACGCCGGCATGAAGCTGTCGATCGAGGAAGGCGGCGACTACGTCAGCAGCGACCTGCGCTTTCACCAGGGCCTGCTGCGCGCCTGCCACAACCGCATGGTGGGGCAGATGAGCAAGGCGCTGGGGGCGCTGCTGCGCACCAGTTTCGAGATCTCGACCTCGCGGCCCGACGGGCCGGCCTCGTCGCTGCCGCTGCATCGCGCGGTGCTGGACGCGGTGATCGCACGCTCGCCGCAGAAGGCCGAGCGCGCCATCATCGAGCTGATCGACGGCGCCAACGACGACATCGAGGAGGTGCTGAGTTCGCGCCGCAAGCTGCCGCAACTCGGCCTGCCGGCGCCGCAGCTGAAGGCCAGGCCGCGCCGCGCCGGCACCCGCTGAAACGGGCCGGAACCGTCCGGCGCTCAAGATTTCCGCTGTCGGGTCGAAAAGACAGTTGCGGTGCTGGGTCGACCGATCCGCCACCCGGGTGGCCGCTCTGCGGCCGACGGCGACGCCCTTGGTCGCAAGCAACAAGAATTGGGACAACCCTATGCAACTCATGGTCGAACCGACGATGGACGCTGAGGCTTCGGGCCTGCAGTCGCAGTCGCTCGACCATGTCGCGACCCTGACCCGCATGCGCGACCGCGACCGGCTCGACGAGGGCCTGGCGAGCGCCCTCCACGAACTGATCGCGCCGCGCAGCGTGACCATCTACCGCACCGTGGGCGAAGCGAGCGACCGCCGCTGGGTGCCGCGTGCGCAGGTGCGCCAGGGCAAGCCGGACCTGAGCTTCGACACCATCTGGTCAGGTCTGGAAGACTTGTGCCTGCTCGACGCGCATCCGCAGCGCTGTGCCGCCCTGTCGGGCCAGGTGGCGAGCTTCGAGGCGCCGGGCGAGCACCTCACGGTCTTCCCGCTTACCACCGACATGGGCACCGTGGGCGTCGTCGAGGTGCGGACCGAACAGCCGCTCGAGGCCACGTCACGCAACCTGGTCAGTGCGATCCTGCGCATCAACGGCAACTTCCAGAGCCTGCTCGACTACAGCGAGCGCGACACGCTGACCGGCCTGCTCAATCGCAAGACTTTCGACGAGAGCTTCTTCAAGGCGCTGCAGGTCGCACCCACGGTCGCGGCGGGCGACCGGCGGCGCGTCGAGCGCGCCGCGCAGAAGTCGTGGCTGGCGATGATAGACATCGACTTCTTCAAGTCGGTCAACGACAACCACGGCCACCTGATCGGTGATGAAGTTTTGCTGCTGCTGGCGCGGCTGATGCGGCGCACGCTGCGCCTCAGCGACCGGGTCTACCGGTTCGGCGGCGAGGAGTTCGTGGCCGTGATGCAGTGCGACTCGGAGCCCGCGATCGCCAGCGTGCTGGAGCGGTTGCGCCGCGACACCGAGGCCTTCGAGTTCCCGCAGGTCGGCCGCCTGACGATCAGCATCGGCTTCACCCTCATCCTGCCGACCGACTCACCCAGCAGCGCGCTGGAACGGGCCGACCGCGCCGTGTACTACGCGAAGGGCCACGGCCGCAACCAGGTCCGCAGCCACGGCGACCTCGTCGCCGCGGGGGAACTGAAGTCGGACGACAACGTCGGCGGCATCGAGCTCTTCTGACGCCCGGCGCGCGCACCGCGCGGCCGCGCTCACTCCTTCACCGACCCCGTCATCCCCGACACGTAGTACTCCACGAAGAACGAGTACACGAAGGCCACCGGCAACGAGCCGAGCAGCGCGCCGGCCATCAGCGGCCCCCAGTGGTACACGTCACCCTCGACCAGCTCGGTGACGACACCGACCGGCACGGTCTTGTTCTCGCTCGACGAGATGAAGGTCAGCGCGTAGATGAACTCGTTCCAGCTCAGCGTGAACGCGAAGATGCCGGCCGAGATGAGCCCCGGCACCGCCAGCGGCAGCACGATCTTGACGAGGATCTGCCAACGTGTCGCGCCGTCGATCAGCGCGCATTCTTCGAGCTCGTAGGGGATGGAGCGGAAGTAGCCCATCAGCAGCCAGGTCGAGAACGGGATCAGAAACGTCGGGTAGGTCAGGATCAGCGCCATGCGGCTGTCGAACAAGCCGAGCTTCACGACGATGGCCGCCAACGGAATGAACAGGATGGACGGCGGCACCAGGTAGGCCAGGAAGATCGCGCCGCCCGCCGGCTTGGAGCCCTGGAAGCGCAGCCGCTCGATCGCGTAGGCCGCCAGCACCGAGGCGGCGAGCGAGATCGCCGTCGACACCACCGACACGATCACGGTGTTCAGCAGCCAGGCCGGGTACTCGGTCTTGAACAGCAGCTTCTCGAAGTGGGCCAGCGTCGGCCCGATGATCCAGAACGGGTTGCCGTCGCGCGAGAGCAGTTCGTTGTCGGGCTTGAACGAGGTGATCGCCATCCAGTAGAACGGGAACAGCAACACGATCACGAACAGCACGATGGGGATGTAGATCGTGACCCAGCGCCGCGGCATGGACTGCAGGAAGTCCATGCCCTGCGCGTCGTCGTTGTTCTTCTTAGCGGTGCTCATTTGTCGCCACCCTGCTGCCAGGCACGGCGCTGCAATCCGAAGTAGCTGAACATGATCGCGGCCAACAGGAACGGAACCATCAATGTCGCGATTGCCGCGCCTTCGGCCAGCGCGCCGCCCGAGATCGCGCGCTGGAACGCGAGCGTGGCCATCAGGTGCGTCGCGTTCAGCGGCCCGCCACGCGTGAGCACGTAAATGAGCTGGAAGTCGGTGAACGTGAACAGCACCGAGAAGGTCATCACGACCGCGATGATGGGCGTGAGCAGCGGCAGCGTGATGTGGCGGAACTGCTGCCAGGGCGTGGCCCCGTCGATCGCCGAGGCCTCGTAGTACGACGGTGAAATCGTCTGCAGGCCCGCGAGCAGCGAGATCGCGACGAACGGGATGCCGCGCCAGACGTTGGCGATGATGGTCGAGATGCGCGCGTTCCACGGGTTGCCGAGGAAGTCGATGTAGGTGTTGATCAGCCCCAGCTTCACCAGCACCCAGCTGATGATGGAGAACTGCGCGTCGAAGATCCACCAGAATGCGATCGCCGACAGCGCCGTCGGCACGATCCACGGCAGCAGCACGACGGCGCGGAAGAAGCTCTGGAACGGCAGGTTCTTATTCAGCAGCAGGGCGAGCCACAAGCCCAGCCCGAACTTCGCGATGCTCGCCACCACCGTGTAGAAGATGGTGTTGAACAGCGCCAGCCGCGTGACCTCGTCACCGACGAGAAAGCTGAAGTTCTCGAGCCCGATCCAGACCCCGTCGCGCCCGATCTTCGCGTCGGTGAATCCCAGCCACGTGCCCAGCCCGAGCGGATAGGTCAGGAACAGCAGCAGCAGGACGGTGGCCGGCAACATGAACGCCCAGCCGAGGGCGTTCTTGTTGTTCTGGAACTTCTCAAGCACGTGAAAGACCCTCACTCACACAAGCCACACAAGCCACAGCAGTCCCGCCAAGTTGAGCATCACGCGCGCCGCTCGCGGCGCACGCGATGCTCGAACGCGGCGAGATATTCCGTCACCGCCGGTGTACGGAATATCAGACCTTGTAGTAGCGCTCGGCACGCTTTTGCGCGCGCTCCATGGCTTCTTTCGGCGTCTTGGACCCGCTGACCGCCTCGGCCACCATGTTCGCGACAATGAAGTCCGCGCCCGCACCCGCCGAGGCATAACCCAGCTTGCCCGCATACCCCGCCGGCCGCATGTTCTTCACGCTGTCGCGGTACGGCGTGTTCTTCGGGTCCGACGTCCAGATCGAGCACTTCTCGTAGGCCGCGAGCGGCTGCGCGATGTAGCCGCCGGCGCCGATCAGCCAGTCGTTGAACTGCTCTTCTTCCATCATGAAGCGCAGGAACTCTTTCGCCGCCTGCGGGTACTTGGTGTACTTGAAGATCATCTGGTTGAAGAACAGGTGCGACTCGGTCGGCACGCCCACCGGCCCGATCGGGAACGAGGCGTGGTTGATGTCGGCCGCGAGTTCCTTGACCTTGGGATCGGTCGCATTCTTGGCCGCGTAGTAGATCGAGATGCCGTTGTTGGTGCAGCTGATCTGGCCGTCGAGAAAGGCCTTGTTGTTGTTCGGGTCCAGCCACGACAGCGTGCCGGGGATGAAGGTCGCGTAGAGCTCCTTGCCGTATTCGAGCGCCTTCAGTGTCTCGGGGCTGTCGATCACGACCTTGTTGTCCTTGTCGACCAGCTTGCCGCCGTGCGACCACATCAGCCAGTTGCACCACAGTGCGTCGCCGGTCGCATTGCCCAGCGCGTAGCCGCCCGGTGTGCCCTTTTCCTTCAGCGCCTGGTGCAGCTTCAGGAAGCCGGCTGTGTCCTTGGGGAAAGTGTCGAAGCCGGCCGCCTTCACGTGGCTCATGCGGTAGACGATCATCGAGCCGGCCGCGCCCAGGCCCAGGCCCAGCCACTTCTTGCCGTCCGGCCGCAGGTACTGCTGCACCGCCGGGTACCAGCCGCCGTACTTCTTGCCCAGGTACTCGGCGAGGTCGGTCACGTCGAGCAGCTTCTCGGGGTAGAGGTTGGCGTCGTCGTTGGTCGACAGGATGATGTCGGGGCCGGCGCCGGTGTTCGCGGCGACCGCGGCCTTGGGCCGCACGTCTTCCCAGCCTTCGTTGTCGACGCGCACCTCGATGCCGGTCTTGTCGGTGAACTTCTTGACGTTGACCATGTAGGCGTCGATGTCGCCCTGCACGAAACGGCTCCAGCGCAACACGCGCAGCTTGGCGCCCTTCTCGGGCTTGAACGCGATCGTCTGGGCCTGCGCAGCAGGCGCGAACACCGCCGCGCCGGTGCCCAGCGTCGTCGCTGCGGCAACGCCGGCGGAGCCTTCGAGAAATTTGCGGCGATTGAATTCGGTCATGGGGTGTCTCCTTCGGTGATCAATCTGTGTTGATGGGGGAACGAAAGAACCGGAAGCGGCTCACGCCGCGAGGCGCTGGCCGGTGTCGGCGTCGAACAGGTGGGCACGCTGCAGATCGGGCACGAGGTGGATGGTGCTGCCGGGCGCGAAGTCGTGGCGCTCGCGGAACACGGCCGACAGCTCGACACCTTCGTGACGGCACGCGACGAAGGTGTCCATGCCGGTCGGCTCCATCACCGCGACCTTGGCCGCGATGCCACCGGTGTCGGCCAGCGTCAGGTGCTCGGGTCGCGTGCCGTAAATCACCCGCTGGCCGTCGGTACCGCCGGAATTCGCCGGTGCATCGAGGCGCGTGCCGCCAGGCAGCTCGACGCTCGCCGCCCCGCCGCTGCGCCGCAGCGTGCCGGGCAGGAAGTTCATCGCCGGCGAACCGATGAAGCCGGCGACGAACTGGTTCGCCGGGTGGTCGTAGAGCGCGAGCGGGCTGCCGGTCTGCTCGATGCGGCCGTCGCGCATCACGACGATCTTGTCGCCCATCGTCATCGCCTCGATCTGGTCGTGCGTGACATAGATCGACGTCGTCTTCAGGCGTTGGTGCAGTTCCTTGATCTCGCTGCGCATCGCGACGCGCAGCTTCGCGTCGAGGTTGGACAGCGGCTCGTCGAACAGAAAGACCTGCGGGTCGCGCACGATCGCGCGCCCCATCGCAACGCGCTGGCGTTGCCCGCCCGAGAGCTGGCGCGGGTAGCGGTCGAGCAGCGCGCCCAGCGCCAGGATCTCGGCCGCACGCGCCACCTTGGTCTGGATGTCGGCCGCGCTCTGCTTGGCCAGCGCGAGCGAGAACGCCATGTTCTCGCGCACCGTCATGTGCGGGTACAGCGCATAGTTCTGGAACACCATCGCGATGTCGCGCTCTTTCGGCGGCAGGTCGTTGACGCGGCGCTCGCCGATGCGGATCTCGCCGGCGCTGATTTGCTCGAGCCCCGCGATCATGCGCAGCAGCGTCGACTTGCCGCAACCGGACGGACCGACCAGCACCGTGAACGAGCCGTCGGGGATGTCGATGTCCACGCCGTGCAGGATGGGCACCTCGCCGAAATTCTTCTTGACTGCCTGGATCGTGACGCTGGCCATGCACTCGCTCTTCTTGATGAGTACCCCCGGGGCTGGCCTGCAGCCAGCCCGCCCCCCGCGGGGGTCAAGAAAGCAAGGGGCGGCCCGGCGCTTTCTTGAGAAGACGGCGCAGTATCGACATTGCCCCGCAGAGCCGCCATCGGGACAAACCGTTAGGGGTCAGCCCTCGAAAATTTGTATGATGACCTGATCACCATGCTGCATTCATCACGCACCGCACCCTTGCCCGCCCCCACCCGGCTCGTCGCCGAGCGCCTGTCGGACCGCCTGGCCGCGCTGCTCGGCGGCCAGATCGACGCCGGCACGCTGCGCCCCGGCGACCGCCTGCCCACCGAAGCGCAGCTCGCGCTCGCCCACGGCGTGTCGCGCACCGTGGTGCGCGAGGCGGTGCACCAGCTCAAGTCGCGGGACCGCGTGACCTCGCGCCAGGGCTCGGGCGTGTACGTCGCCGCGCCGCCGCAGAACCAGCCGCTGGCCTTCGACCCTCAGGTGCTCGAATCGGTGCAAGCCGTGATCCACGTGGTCGAGGTGCGGCGCGTGCTCGAAGCCGAGATCGCCGCGCTCGCCGCCGAACGCGCCACCCGCGCCCAGGTGGCCACGATGCGGCGCGCGCTGAAGGCCATCGACGTGGCCGCGGCCGCCGGACACGACGGCGTCGCCGAGGACCTGGCGTTTCACCGCAGCATCGGCGAAGCCACCGGCAACCCGCAGTTCAGCCTGCTGCTGGGCTTTCTCGAACAGTATCTGCGCGAGGGCATGCGCATCACGCGCGGCAACGAGGCGCGCCGCAGCGACTTCATGGACGCGGTGCGGCTCGAACACCGCGCCATCGTCGACGCGATCGCCGCGCGCGACCCCGCCGCGGCACGGCGGCGCGCCCGCGAACACCTGCTGCACGGCGAGCAGCGCCTGGTCGAAGGCGGCGTGATCTCGGGCGCACGGCGCAAGGCCACCGGGGTGCCCCCGACACGGAGTCTCAAGACATGACAACCACACTCGACGCTGGCGGCAAGGTGCTGGGCGTGATCGGCCTGGGCTCGATGGGCTTCGGCGCGGCCGTCACCGCGCTGCGCAAGGGCGTGACGACGCTGGGGCTGGACACCCGCGCCGAGGCGCGCGACCGTTTCGAGCGCGAAGGCGGCCGCGCGACCGATTCGCTCACTGAGATCGGCGCGCAGTGCGACGCGGTGGTCGTGCTGGTCGTCAACGCGGTGCAGACCGAAGAGGTGCTGTTCGGCGCTGACGGTCTGGCCGGCACGCTGAAGCGCGGCGCGGTCGTGATCACCTCGGCCACCGTCGACCCGACGCTGCCGCCGGCCTGGCAGGCGCGGCTCGCCGAACGCGGCCTGTGGCTGATCGACGCGCCGGTCTCGGGCGGTGCGACCAAGGCCGCGGCCGGGCAGATGACGGTGATGGCCTCGGGCGCGCCAGAAGCCTTCGCCGCGGCCGGCCCGCTGCTCGACACGATCGCCGGCAAGGTCTACCGCCTGGGCGACAAGCCGGGCATCGGCTCGACCGTGAAGATGGTGAACCAGCACCTCGCCGGCGTGCACATCGCGGCCGCCTGCGAGGCGATGGCGCTGGGCATGCGCGCCGGCGCCGACCCGCGCGCACTCTATGAGGTGATCTGCAACTCGGCCGGCATGAGCTGGATGTTCCAGAACCGCGTGCCGCACATCCTCGAGGGCGACTACGCGCCGCTGTCAGCGGTGAACATCTTCGTGAAGGACCTGGGCATCGTGCTCGACGCGGCGCGCAAGCTGTCGTTCCCGCTGCCGCTGGCGGCGGCCGCGCATCAGCTGTATCTCGCCACCGCCGCCGCCGGCCATGGGGCCGAGGACGACTCGGCGGTGATCAAGTTCTACGCCGAGCTCGCGGGGATCGAACTGCCGAAGAAGGCCGCAGCGTGATCCTGGGCGAGAACCGACGAATGACGCTGGGCGTCATCGCGGACGACTTCACCGGCGCCACCGACGTCGCCAGCATGCTGGTGCGCGCCGGCATGCGCACGGTGCTGCTGATCGGCGTGCCGGGCGATGATGTTTACGCAGATGCAGATGCGATCGTGATCGCGTTGAAGTCACGCACGACCCCATCCGCCGATGCGGTGCGCGAGTCGCTCGCGGCGCTGCGCTGGCTGCAGCGCGCCGGCATGCGCCAGTGCTACTTCAAGTACTGCTCGACCTTCGACTCCACGCCCGCCGGCAACATCGGCCCGGTCGCCGAGGCGCTGATGCAGGCGCTGGGCGCCACCTTCACGATCGCCTGCCCCGCGTTCCCCGAGAACGGCCGCACCCTCTACCGCGGCCACCTGTTCGTCGGCGACCTGTTGCTGTCGGACTCCGGCATGCGCGACCACCCGCTGACGCCGATGCGCGACGCGAACCTCGTGCGCGTGCTGCAGGCGCAGTGCCAGGGCCGCATCGGCCTGATCGCGCACGAGCATGTCGCAACGGGCGAGACCGGCGTTCGCGTGCGGATCGAAGACCTGGCCCGCGACGGTGTCCGCATCGCGATCGCCGACGCGATCGCCAACGACGACCTGCGCGCGCTGGCCGCCGCCTGCGTCGACCTGCCGCTGCTGACCGCCGGCTCAGGCCTCGCGCTCGGGCTGCCCGACGCGTATGCGGCGCGCGGCTGGCTGGTGCCCGATGCGCAGGCCGCCCGGCTCGGCGCGGTCGCCGGACGCGCCGCGGTCGTGTCCGGCTCGTGCTCGATCGCCACCAACGCGCAGGTCGCCGCGTGGCGCGCC